>ERZ808252.182-NODE-182-length-65283-cov-68.317042_pt1 | contig 65283 bp, 102 predicted proteins | sample MGYA00521242_ERZ808252 | MGnify/ENA primary metagenome ERZ808252 (study PRJEB31516, sample SAMN03275581) | gut metagenome | biome: mammalia-associated habitat; material: feces | host: Papio cynocephalus | place: Kenya | collected 2012-08-07 ... | reverse complement strand
TCAAACATTCTATGAGAATCGAGTTTGCCTTTAATCATCAGATAGAGTATAGCATAATCTATCTCCTCGTTTGTCTTTTTGAGCAACTCGTTTAAGAGTTCAAATGTATCCATAACTAAATTTCTACAGGTTCATCTTCCCAAGTGATATGTCTGCCAATTAACTTTTCATCAGCATCGGAGGGAAGTTCAATAAAATCTGTGATTTCTCCATAAAAGGGAATCCATACCGACCTTGAAACACATATTTTCGGCATATCGTCGAAAATACATAAATTGAGATTTCCATCTCTTGCAATCCATGCCATAATTAATCCTCCTCAATGATTGATAAAATATCTTTTTCAGACAATCTATAGTACATTTGTATCGTTTTTTGTGCTATTTCAGCGTTGTCAGCCTCTATCTTACGAGACATTATTTCATTTCTTAACGGACTAAAAAATTTTACTATATAATTCATATACTAATCTTCTTTAATTTTTGTCAACACATAAGTAGTATCACTTTGCTCTCCAATAGTGGTTATCTTGTATTCAAGAGTATATTCAGTTGCTGAATATTCATAAGATTTATTTTTCTCTGAAGATAAATCTAATATTCCGGCAAATGAGCATATTAACCCAAATCCAGAAAAAATAGCAAGTATTGCAAAACCATCTGTTTCTATTATTGAATATACAAGACCAGCAAAAGAAATCAAGCCTATTATTATACAAATCCAAATCATGATTAATCCTCCCAATATCTGTAATACTCCGGAGCCTCATCACACGTACCAATAAGATGCTTGGTGTCGTCGTTGTAAGGGATGACTCGACTATACGCTTGGTCAGATACCGTAATTATCTTTTTTAACCACCTATCAAAATAACTAATAAAAGTTGGTAACCAACAATCTTCATCATCCTCTCTCACCAGTACCTTATCAAACGGCTCAAACGTCTTCGGGTCGAAACGCTCAACCTTTGGCTTTGGATTCTTCCAAGTAGACCAGTCACGGTTATCTTTGGAGGGAAACAATAGGCATTCATCACCTAAAGTGGAGATTGTTCCATTAGCGAAAAATGTCTCATTACAGATTATATTTACCTCTCCGACATAATCGATTGTTATGAATTTGTCATCAACCGAATATAAACTACATACACCATAAAGCGGCGTATATAATTTAGTCCCTTCTGGACAATCCTTGAGAATCTCACAGAGATTCAATTCTTTTGCTTCTTTCATAACTCTGACTACTCCCATAGCTAAAGCAGTGGGGTTCTTGGGGCAGGCACGGAGCTTCCTCCCACCTTATGCCCACAAAGGGCTAGTCCTTCCCTCTCTATGTTTCTCGCTTATTTCTCATAAACTTGATGCCGGGCGCGGATTCGAACCGCCTTTTCAAACATTCATCGTGATTGTGTTTTTGGCTATATTCACGTATTCCCTGCCGTCCCGTGACGGCCTTCTCCCGGCATTGTTCGCGATTCACACCGCTACACTTTTCAGTTGGTTTTCTCAGGACCCCAAAAAAGTCTGCCAAGACTTTGAGTGGCTCCCCGGTGTGGAATCGAACCTCACTGCCGTCCTACGCTTCGGATGAAGTGTGTCACAGGGCGTCTTCATCCTTCGTTGCCGGAGCATCCTATCCGGCTCTTCGGGGAGTTTTTTCTTAAACCGTATATTCCCAGTTCGTCATCGCTGGAGGGTAATTGTCCTCGAACGAGTCCGACACGAATTTCACGGTGTCCACCGTAACACCTACAAAATCCATACCTTTGTATGTATCGAAGGGATATTCCTCGACAAGATTTTTTGCTTCTTCTTCATTATTTGCCCAGCAGTCACATTCTATCGATATGCTGTACACTTCACCATTCCAGTCCTCGTGCCGGACCGTGGCTTAAACCTTGAATAACCTACACATCAGTCACAACCATATTTGGCGCACCACGCGCTTTTGCGTTTATAGTATTCGTCGAGGTCTTTTTGGAACTTCTCGTCCTTAATGGTGACCTGTCTTGACCAACACGCTTCCGGATAAAGTTCAACCTCGACATCACCATATTTAAACCTCAAATTGTCCTTAACTGTTTCTAACGACTTTTGGCTTACCACCAGTGCGATTTCATCACTCGCATTATAGTGCATATAGAATGATTTTTCTTTCTTTTTAAGAGCCTTAACAACGCTCTCAAAATCCATTTCACTTAATTTCATTTTAGTCATTGCTTAATTGTATTATCTTTATCCACTTGCTTAATATACCCTTACTCAGCGGACATCCGTTGCGTGTACCGTACTTCTCCGGATGCTTGCGGTAAAGTTCCTGCGCATCCGCCAGAATGTCAACCCTCGCCCGGTGCTTGAAAACCTGCAACTCGACCCAAGCGAAAAGAGGTGACTCCTTGCGCCATTCGACCGCCTTGGCCGCTGACGCCTCATTTGCCGCAACTATCGCCTGACGTGGCATATAACCCTTTGGACTGCCAAGTTTCTTCACCCAGCGACCGGACTTCGAGAAAAATCCGCCGTTGACCTCAATCTGTCTCTGACGCTCCGCCAACGCAAGACGTGTGTTTATCTGTATCATCTGCGCCTGACGTTCCCAAACCGCGAACATGATGGTCAGCACAAACCTGTCGCAAGTAGGCAAATCGCATATCACAACATTGCGCTCGCCCATCGCGTCTATAATGTCCAAGGCCTCAGACACTGATCTCAGACGGTCACTCTTCGCTATGCAAAGGACGTAATCATTTGCCTTGCAGTAGCGTATCGCCTCCCACAGCTGGTCACACTCCTTCAACTTCGTTCCTGAATGGACATCCGTGAACACCGCCACAGGCTCCCTTGCCATGAACATCTTCGCTATGGTCAACTGCGCCTCCAAGCCAAGGCCAGAGACCTCCTGCTCCTGCGTGGAAACCCTTCGCCACAAGACATACGGCCTTGAATCGCCTATCGGCTTGATGTCTATCTTCCGGCTCTTTCTTTTCCACATGGCCTCAATGACTCTAAAGTTGCCGGAAACCAATAGCTGTCGTGGTCTATGAAGACGCACCGCCCATATTTATCGGGTGTCTGAAAGGCCAGAATCTCATACGGCCCGAACGTTATCCCTGACGAATTGGTGAACATCACCTTGTCGCCAATCTTCAAGTCAACACCGGGAAGACTGTCGTAGAACTCGTCTTCCTTGTACTGTTTTTTCCATTCCAGGAACTCTTTCTTGTAACTTGCCATTTTTATTTTACCTCCTTGCAAGCAGATCGTCAAGATATGCCAAAAACATCACTTGTCCCTCCTTCTGTCATCGAACAACTCCGGAAGGTATGCTATCCACATCAATATAATCAATATCCACATCATACCACAGCCTCCTCTATCTTCACCCGCAGCGTATAGAAATCATCCACACACTCGAAGCAGGTTTCAGTGTCCTTTGTCACATAGGCTGATTCCGTCAAAAACCTGTCCGGATAGCCATCAAACTCATTCTCGATAACAAATGAGAAATGTCCGCTGTCAAGTTCTGAACGCTTGTATTGTTTCAACGTATCGACAGCCTCCTCCTTGCTTGCGCAAACCTGCACCTCGTTGTACAGGTCTTGGTCATCATCCGACCACGTTGTGTAGGTCACAACCCAAATCTTAATCTCCATAACGATAAACTTGATCTTGGTGAAACATATAGTAACTGTCCTCGCCGATTATGATGCCGTTCAACAGGTGAATGCCATGCGCCTTGAGGGTCTTTTCCATATCCCTGAAAGGCGGCCAGTCGTGACGTGTGCCGACTATGACCGTGGACACCTTGGTATCTATCGACACCCTTATAATCTCGTGGTGGAGATCCGTCTGGTCTATGTCTTTCGGGAATCTCACATAACCCTTGATTCCGGCCCTCTCACCGCAAAGCAGGACAAAGACCGAATCATCCTTGTATTCAGCATACAAACGCAGTAAGGCTGAAACAGGCGTAATTTTCTCGCCCGTCATGTCAATCTGCCTGTCAGTCTTGGCGAATCTCAACGCATACTCAACTATTCTCATTTCAACAAATCTTTTCTAACTTCTTCCGGAAGATACTCATAGACCTTTTCCAGCATTTTTCTCATACCGGCTTTATAAGCAAAATCAACCTCTCTAATAGGCGTCATTTCTCCAAAGGCGGAATCTTTTTGCATGATATGGAAACCGATTCTTGATAAATCTTTGAACTGATGCATATATTCGCTGGCCGAATTTTGCATAAACCTGCTTGTTCCGAATAATTTCATATCTTGATGCCCTCCCTCGCCTTTAGTTCGTCACGCACAGCCGCAAGCAAAGGATATATGCCTTGTCCTCCTATCAGTACTTCTTCATTCCATATATTACGGTCATAATCCTCGAAATAGAAAACACCAGACTCGTCCTGTATAATTCTCTCTATTTCTACATTCTCGCTTGCGTCCGCCCAACTTTCATATACGGTGACTTCCGGAAGATTATTCTGTTCGCCAAGCGCCGTCAAGTATAACTCTTTTCTGTCACCCAAAGCCTCTATAAGAAGAGAGCGCATATCTTTGTCCCAAGCCTTGAAGCGTTCCTCCAAGGCATACAGATTGTCTTCAAATACTTTTCTTTCCATAACTCTATCCGATTTTTACCCAAGCCATATATGTCTCACCAGCACGGTAAGACTTAATGTAATCATTATCATTCCAGTCCTCGACAAAGGCATCAATACCAATGACCTCGAACTTGCCCTCGCCTTTGCGAATGCTCTCCAGATTCTCGTCCAAAGCATCAAAGTCAGCGAACCTCTTCCATGAAAGGTTCTCCATGTTGATGCGGTCACAGATTTCCGCATCGCCAAACACCAGCATTACCTCCATAGCAGCCCCTCCACGTTGAATGACCTCCAAGACTGTTTCTCGCAGTCCCAATACTTCATAAGCCCGACCGTGTCAGGCCTTGGCTCTCCTTTCGGCTGCCAGAGCGTACCGTCAGCCAACTTCATAAGCGAACGTTTCAGAGTTCCAACGGCCTCCCTTATCGTGCCGTCCTTCTTGACAAAGCGGAACTTGACCGCCTCATCCATCATCCGTGATTCCAACAGCATCACCTCTTCGGCCTGCTTTTCGGTGAGTCCGAATGTCACCAGTTCTTCTTTCTTTTTCATAAAGATTATTTGATTAGTTATTTACCATATCTCCCCACCACAACCTCTCGCATCCTTTCATAATTCAGGAACAAATTGTATGCCTGAACAACCCGGTCACGATAAGCATCGCTCTTGTTGTGCCAGTACACCGTCATAGCCCAGTCGCCCTTGCCGTTGTGCTCACCCTGAACAACGTCAAACATATCCAAGGATCGCTTTATATCCCTTGCGTCATCCAAGGTGAACTCCTCCCTGCCGAGAATCCTGTTCGCTTCCCTTACATATACAGGCGTTATCTGCAATATCCCCGTGTCGCTGTCCCTGCCCTCCGCAAGCGGATCGAAACGGCTCTCAACGTACATCATCGACAGTATCAGCAGCCCCCTTTCGTCAAGCCCCGGCTGCCGTTGCGGTTCATACACAACGGCCTCCGGTTCATCGTTTCTTTCAAGTGGACTATCAGCGTGGCACGCTATCACCGCGCCAGCCCAAGCGAATTGCGACGCTATCGCCACCGCAATCCAAATTCTATTCGGATTCTCCATATCACAAACCGATTTTAAAGTTCAACAGATATAACATAATCCTTTATGCCTAAAACTTCGCAGCCCCATTCGACAGCCTCTTTCATCGACTTAAATTCATAGTCGCTGCCGTCTACGTGACAGTTCCAACTATCAATGAACCAAGAGCCCGGTGCATCAATAGTAAACCTCTGTACCTCCTCAATGTCACGACTTCCTTTATTTGACACGAGTTGCACAACCGGCCAACAACCCTCCCTGACCTTAATTTGAGGTGGGTAAAAAGTCTTTCTGACAACTATTATATTCTTCATCGTTAATTCAATTCAATTACAATGTTACTATCGATGCCTAACTCTTTATTCGATTCTGCCGGAATACAACTATTCCCCATTAAAGCGAACCCGTTCTTGCGGATAACCTCCGCAAGAACTTTCCCATCACCAGCCAATATCGCCACCGTCTCCTTAGCGTCTGCCTCTATCGTCACGCCAAGCCTAAGCCATATCTTTTTCATATCGCAACCAATTTACACTGTTAACATATTCGGCTATATCCTCAGGGTAGCCGTTGCCCTCCACGTAGTCGCAAAGAGCCGCCTTGACGTCAGACTCCTCGCCACCGTCCATCGCCCGTGCTATCGGATAGGCCAGATCCGGCCATATCTCACCGTATTCGGACACCTCGGCATAGAATAGCCTTGGGTCATACTCTTCGCCCGCCCTGCGGTCTAAAATCAAATCAATTATCATAATAGAATCGTACTTTAATTGTCCTATCATCAATGATACTATATTCCATACGCAACTCGTCCAGACCATCCGCATAAGCCCGTATATCAAATAAAAGTTCCTGATAGAAATTCCATCCGTTCATGTCATGGAATGTCATCTCAGTTTTATCCTCAGAAAGAACCGCCTCCCACAAGCAACCACCGCAGAAGAAAGCCCAGACACCCAGCGCAGGCTCGCTTATACACTCGAAGCAATCCTCAACCCATTCCGGCACGGCATCCTTGCCGTCAAACTTCACATAAGTTCTCATAACGATTCAACCTCCTTAATTAGCCTTTGCAGTTCATAAACACGTCTTTGCAGCGTCTCCTGCGTGTCATACAGACGCCACGAGCCTACATTGCCGTTGCGGTTCAGCTGCTGCATTATATTCTGCCGTGTCGTTCCCAAATCAGCGGCACAGACTCCAGTATCCGGATAAATCCGCTTTTCCCCCGTGCTAACATTCACTGCTATTATCTCTCTCTTCATTCAACCTGTCCTCCAAGTAATTAAGATTAAACACCCATATCAAACCGAGCAACATAAGGCCGTTGCCGTGCCACTTTATCGCCACAAGCACGATGGGCAAAGTAATTATAGCCCACCATGCCAAACGTCTTTTCCAGATAGTACTCATATCTTCACAATTTCTACGTATGCCGTTCCCGTAAATTCGGGGATGTACATACGGAACGACACGAAAGCCCCCGCGCGCCTTGTTCCGTCCTCGTTGTTATCTCCCCAATACATCCTCCGAAAATCCGTCACAATGGCACGAAATTCGGCCTGTGCGTCTGCCAGATTGTCAAACACCTTTCTAACAATGCGGTCGAGACTCGGATAATAAGCTAAGACCAACCATTTATTCTCGTTCATTTTCCATTCGTTTTACGGCCTCATCCCGCAGGACGCCGGCCTTCTCCTTACATTCTAATTCAACCTTCCCGTCAGGCTTAATCCAAGCCTCCCACAGCGCACCATGCCTGTAGAAGGCCCGGAACTCGCCAAGACCCTCGCACGAAATACGTGCCACGTTCTCGGTCGGCAATCTCATACTAAACCACGTCCTTGATAACGATGACGCCGCACCAAAACTGATTCATTCGCATTACGTTCGCATCCATGCTGGAGACATCACCGGCATGAAATTGCCCGTAACCTGTCTCGTAGCCGTGAGTATAATACGGCCTGAATTTGCACCAGTAGCCGAAATTATCTTTCGACAGTTCTGGGAATCGTGACTCAGACAAAATCAGCATAGCCTCCACCTGATCGGGCAGGCGACCTCCGTTCTCTTTTGCGAAACGTTCGGCATCCTCGATGCACATCGCGTTGTCGTTCTTTGCGACAACCTCAAAATTCAACACTCTTTTCATATTGTTTTGCCCGTCATGCCGATAGCGCAGCGGTTTTTTAGTTAAATCTCTTTGCCTTACAATCAATGTAATATATGCGCAAATCCTCGTTCTTGCGCTTGAACGTTACCACCTTTTGCAAATAGCGTTGTTCGTTCTTGCGAATGAACCGTTCTGCCAAAATGGCGCACACGTCACCGCCTAAAGGACATCCGGCAGCGTTCTCGTTGCCATATATGACCGTAAACAAGTTGCTATCCTCGTCCGACCTTTCGGCAACCGCCAACAGTCCAAAAAAACTATTCGTGAACACGTATTGCTCACCGGTGAAAAGGCAATGCACCTCGGCACCCCTCCATTTCATTGTCGTTACTTCCATAATTCTTTCGTTAGTTAATGTTATTCGAGCCGTGGGGAGGCCTCGATCCTCCCCGAACCCCAAAGCACGGCTATTTATACCGCCTGATCACACGCAGGCATTTGCCCGTATCAGCGAGAATGCGGACGTCATCGTAATAAGGATAATTCACGAGTCTCGTCTGAGCTTCCAAAACCGCCAAGTCGAGGCTCTCGAAGTCACTCTTATAGAGGTATTTTGTCGCTTTTTTACCGTTCAGCATAACACTACTCGCTAAATAGTCCTGTCAAATATTTTGCGTCCATCGTTACCATCCAAGAGTTAGCCCCCGCGTTGCGGAAGGCTCTTTGTACCATACCGTTTTTTACAGCGGGTACCACAAAATCGGTAAAATACCGTTCACCGTCAAGGCTGAAAACCATTACAATGCCGTCCGTGCAAAAATTGGTTACATCCAATTTCAACTCCCCATTACGGAGGCGTTTGTCGCTAATTCTAATTCTCATTTCTAAAATGTTTTTTTAAAGTTGTTCGAGCCCCGTGCCGGAAACGATCCGGCACAACGCACCATGCGGGGCTATTATTATTTCTTACATAACTCCCTGAAGTGGCAAGCCGAGGCTCTCCTTAAGTAGTCCAGAGCCCTTGCCGGTGTCCAGGTCTCCCAAGCCCGAAACTCCTTATCCTCAGAGCCCTCGACTTTGACCATACGACCGAGCACACCGGCACGGTTGTAATTGTCGTTGTGAAGGTGATTCACAATATATTTTGGAGTGACATCCTCCAAGCCAAGACCGTCCGCCTCGGCAAGTGATTCAACCATGGCCCAATTATCCCTAATGGTCCTGAGACATGAAGAGAGTGACTTGTGTTCTCTGTTGACAAGAGTTCTGAATTCCTTGAGTGCCTTTGCACTGAAATTAGCTTTGTTCATAACTTTTTTTTTAATTGTTAAACTTTGGAAAGGGCTGGTGGAATTGAACCACCATAAAAAAAAACCTTTGCCCCCTAATTAATGCCACCAGAGGCCTCTGCCTCCACCCGTGCCAGCCGACCGCTAGTATTAGTTTGCTTACGCCTCCTGACATCGTGGCATACTGACAAATTGTCAGATTTTTCCGTGTGGTTCGGATAACCCAAGAGCCTACTTTGCCTATACGCCCAAAGCATTTCGCTGAAGGACATTTCGTCCACGCACAGGCACAGCACTCCCTTACATTCTCCGCACGGTGCTCAGTATTGTCAAAGAGCTGCCAACTGGAAGCCTCTTCGGTGCCTTCCTTTTTTGTTGACATTGCAAATATATTACAAATTCCTGTAATTGCAAATTTTTTTTTGCAATTTATCAAAATTTTTAGTTCAAAACCGCAATAGAAAGCACTCCAAGGCACTTTTATTTTTGACGAACTTTGAAATTTGATACACAACAACTACGAAAAACTTTAAAACTCACGGTAACGCAATATATAGGCACACATACACGCACGTAGGCACACCGCAAACAAATACCAGACTTGACAAGAAAACGTTTTATTTTAGCCTGTAATACACGTTTACACCTTAAGTGGTACTCCGTATCATTTTTGGGGCAAAACGCGCTAAAAACGGCCTTAAAACGCTTTTTCAAAATGTTTCAAAAGTTGAAACATTAACTCATTGATTTTCAAGTAGTTACAAGATTCATTTCATCGTAATAGGGCTGTAACTATTTGATATTCAAAGGGTTGCGGGGGTTTTCAAGGAAAACCGAGGGTGCGGTGGTGTGACCCTGAAAAATTTTTTTTCGATATTTTCAGCCCTTACCCATAGGGAGCTTGTGCCAAAAAATGGCACAATGTAGTTTTGAAGCCGATAAATCTCTATCGCATAAGAAATCACCGCAAACTACATAGGTATAACGCATTGATTTGTGGTAAATTATGAAGATGTAGTGTAGTAATGTAGTTATATACACACGTAACATTAAAAAACTCTCCTGCGTATATATTATAGGAACGCACACAGACGAGAAAAAAGTTAGAGATGCCCTACACTGACTACACAACTACACTGGACGGCTGTAATTCATTCACTCTCCGTCAGTTGCGCCAGTGTAGTTTCAATGTAGTGTAACTACACTGAAAAGGGTGAAAAATGTAAGTAATTGATTATCAATAGTGGTCATAAATTTTTAAGTGTATAAAGATACATTCGTGTTTCCGGCACGGTCTTTGAAGGCTTGGGCGGGTCGTTATGGTAGCGAAGGAAAGTCTTCGTCTGGGGCAGGAGGTCCTGCTTCTGGCGACGGGTCGGAGGGGCACGATAGACGCCCTCACGCAGACGAGCCTCGGTGTTCTTACCGGGGAAGGCGAGTATGTTGTGTGCGGTTACGGGGAGATAGGGGTATGCGGCGGAAGAGGATAGAGGGCCGGTACGAGGTGACGGACGCCGGGGAGGTGCTCTCCGGGGGGCTTCCGCTGAGTCCGGTGCGTGGCGTGTGGGTCTCGATAGGGGGGAAGCGCAGGAGGGTGGACTGGCTCGTGGCGCGTGCGTTCGTGCCGAACCCGGAGGGGCGGCCGTATCTGGTTCACCTGAACGGTGACGTGCGGGACAGCCGGGCGGAGAACCTGGCGTGGAGCGAGTCGCCGCAGGTGTGGAGACGGGTCGGGAGGAAGGCGAGTCCGCGTCCGGTGGGGGCGTGGGACGGGGCCGGGAATCCCGCCGGGTCGTGGAGCGGCGTCGTGGAGGCGGCGCGGGCGACGGGTCTGAGGCCGTCCGGGATAAGGTCGGCCGCGGACAGGAAAGGTAGTTGCGGGGGGCTGCTATGGAGATGGCTGTGACGGGCCGGACGCGGGCCGAGGCGCTCGCGCGGCTGAAGGAGCTGATGTGGCGGGATGTCTGGCGGGAGGAGCTGGACCTGCCGGGCGTGGTGTACGAGGAGCTGGAGGGTGGCTCGGTGCGGGCGAAGGTGGATTTGGGAAGACTTAAATGATTTGGATATGGAAGAGATTGCGAAGAAGAGGCGGGGGAGGCCGCCCAAGGTCAAGAGTGAGCGGTCTGTGGCTCCCGAAAGGATGTCGCCGGAGGAGCTGGAGCGGGAGATAGCGGTGCTGACGGACAGGCTGGTGCGTTGCAGGCTCGCGCTGGACAGGAAGCGCGGCGACGTGCCGCGCGGGAGGGAAGTGGAGTTTGCGGATTTGGTGAAAGATTGATATATTTGCGGGTCTAAAAGGGGTGGCCCGGTGCGAGCGGGGGTGCGGGCGGCGCACACCGTCTTGGTCAGGCCGTGGATGAGTGAGGAGGGTTTCCCCGAAGGAATTCTGCCCTCCGATCCGAGCGGGGTACCGGGCGTAAATTTCATAGCCCCATCCTCGGCAGCCGCTCCGGCGCGTGGGGATTTCAGGTCCCCCGGAGGGTTCGAGTCCCTTGCGCGCCGCTCGTTATTGAAAAGAATCGATGGACTGGAAATTCATAGAGGACCGCCTCGTCGGGGTCCAGGAGCAGGCGGGCACGCTCGTCGGGCTGGGGGCGTCTGACGAGCGGGTGAACAAGCGGACGGAGGCCGGGCTGTGCAAGGTCTTCCGTCGGATGCTGTGCGGCGTGGAGGGCGGCGAGTCGGGCGGGCTTATGCTCGCCGACGAGGACGGGCAGCTGTACGGGTACAACGGGCGGTGGTACGAGCTGGTGACTGAGGAGGCGCTGCTGGAGCTGGTGATAAGGGTGATGGAGCGGCTCGACGTGGGGCTGGTGTACCACACGTCGTCGGCGAGGGCCGTCCGTGACTACTGCGAGAACGCGCTGGTGGGGGAGTCCCGGTGCAGGTTCGTTCCCGACCGGCGGTGGGTGTGCTTCACGAACGGGGTGTACGACATCCGGGAGGGGCGCCTGCTGGGGTTCGGCCCGGAGTACGTGACGGACATGGTGATGGACTACGCGTTCGACGCGGACGCGAGGTCGCGGCTGTGGGATAGTGTGCTGGAGCGGACGGTCCCGGATCCGGGGATGCGGGCGGCGTTCAGGCAGTTCTGCGGGTGCATGCTCGCGGACAGAAGGGAGTACAAGATAGAGTACATAACGTTCGTGGTCGGCGAGGGTCAGAACGGAAAGAGCGTGATATGCAAGGCTGTGGTGAACACGCTTGGGAAAAGGGTGGCGAGCAGCTACAACCCGGAGCAGCTCTTCAAGAGCAGCCAGAGGGACTACCACCTCGCGGACGTGAACGGGAAGGTGGTGAACTACTGCGACGACGTGTCGAACAAGGACTTCTCCGGGGGTGACTTCAAGATGTTCGTGTCGGGGGCGCCTTTCACGGGGCGTCATCCGTACTCCAGGCGTCCGACGAAGGTGGACAAGGTTCCGCTGATGCTGTGCTGCGCGAACAAGATACCTCCGACGACGGACGACTCGGAGGGGTATTTCAGGAGGTTCCTGGTGGTTCTGGCGCCGAACAAGGTGGATGACAGGGACAAGGACCCGCAGCTGGAGCGCAAGCTGGCGGCTCCGGAGGTGAAGGCGGCGATATTCGACTGGATGCTGGAGGGTTACCGTGAGTTCGTGGCGAACGGTGGGAAGATAGACGTGCCGCAGTCGGTGCGCGACGTGGTGGAGGAGATGAAGGCGAGCGCGAACAGTCTGCGCAGGTGGCTTGACACGGAGGGATATGTGGCCGCGGAGCCGAGGCAGCGGACCGGCGAGGGCTGGCGTCCGCTGAAGGAGTGGGTGCAGGAGTACATCAACTACTGCAAGGACTGGGGGGAGACGCCGAGGTCCAGGAGCGCGGTGACGGACATGTTCTCGAAGATGGGTGCGGCGAAGTCCAGGCGCGGCGACGGAATGTGGTACTATCTGGAGCGGAAGGTGGAGCTGCCGGAGGCTGAGGAAAGGGATGTGATGGCAGATTTGCCTTTTTAATCAATTAGTTATAATGAGCGAGTTTAAGTTTTTCATCAAGCCGGGGTTCAGGCTGAACCCGGATGAGAGGGTGGTGCGGGCGATAGTGAGGGGCGTGGAGAGGTGCGGCGGTCACTGCCCTTGCCACAACAGGTACGCTGGCACGGAATTTGATGTGTGTCCGTGCAAGGCGTACCGGGAGGAGGACGAGTGTTGCTGTGGGTTGTATATTAAAAATCAATAGGTTATGAAAATCACAGAAGAGATTCAAGGGTATCTGGAGAAAATCAAGGATTTCTCCGGCAACGAAGGATGCAGTGCGGTGTGCCTCGTGTCGGACGAGGATAAATACAGCGTCATGATAGGTGGCGAAAAAGTTCTGATTGTCGCGGCTTTGGCTTCTGAGGCGCAGAGGAATCCGGAATTCCGGGCGGTTCTGCACAGAGCGTGCGCCGTAGTTGAGGAGTGTGACAAGGAGGTGAAAACGTTAAAATCATAGAGTCATGGAAGAAAAGGAAGTTAGACTTGTGCCGGATGAGATTTCGGCGAAGATGAAGGAGCTGGAGGGTGTGTGCTCGAAGGCGGGGGTGAATCTGTTGTGTGTCGCCAGCACGGGGACGGCGCTGACGCACTATGTGAACGGTGACACCGTTCCGTTGACGGCGGCGCTGGTGACGATGGCTGAGCGGTATCATTCCGTCCGCACGATTCTGAACACGGTTGACCAGATTATATTCAAGCCGTTGAAGCACACTGTCGAGGGGCCGGACACCTTCGAGCTGGTGACGGAAGAGATGCACCGGACGTGGAAGGCGAAGAACGCGGACTACGGGTGCAGCTTCGACGATGGTATAGACCGCTTCGGGCTTGTGTCGGCGGCGGTGCGGATATGCGACAAGGCGAACAGGTTCGCGAGCCTCGCGGACGGCAAGGAGACGCAGGTGAAGGGCGAGTCCATCAGGGACACGCTTCTGGACATGGCGAACTACGCGGTGATGACGGTGATGCGTCTGGACAAAGACAGGAAGTGCGGTGAGTAAGGACGGTTTCAGGTTCGACTACGATCCCCTGGCGGCCTTGGCGAACTGCCCGAAGCTGCTGGGGATGGAGCTTGTGCGGCACGGGAACGGCCTTCAGGGCGGGTATTACCTGAACGGTGACCGGCATCCGTACCGCAGGGACAAGCTCAAGGTCTTCGTGAGCAGGGGGAGCGTGTGGATAAGCGAGGAGGGCGGCAGGTGCGTGTCGCTGACGCAGTGGCTGCGCGAGTTCGGCGGCGCGGAGACCTACCGCGACGCGGTGCGGATGATAAACGGCGAGCCTCAGTCTGTGGACTGGAACCGGGAGTTCCGCAGGATAGTGTCTCCGGAGGTGAAGTACGTGCCGAAGGACGTGCTGGAAGCGGCGCGGGCGTATGACCTTGGCAGATGCCCGCTTTTCCGCTGGATGTGCGGGCTTTTCCCGGAGGCGTCGGTGAGGGATGTCTGGGAGAGGTTCAACGTGACGACGGACTCGAAGGGGAACGCCGTGTTCTGGTTCACGGACTCGTCCGGGCGGGTGCTGTTCGACAAGCGGATAGCGTACGGTGAGGACGGGCACAGGCTGAGGGACTTCTTTCCCGGCAGGAAGTACCGTGTCGGCGACGGCTACACCGGGAGGTGCTATTTCGGGGCGCATCTGGTCGATCAGGGGCGCAAGGTGTATGTCTGCGAGAGCGAGAAGACGTGTCTTCTGGTCGCCTTGGCCTATCCGGGGCGTCAGTGCGTGGCCACGGGCGGCAAGGGGAACCTCCGGGACGTGGACGCCAACATGGTCTTGCTTCCGGACATGGACTGCCGGTTCGAGTGGCAGGAGAGGGGTGAGATATGGCCATGGTGGGAGAAGTGGGGAGTCAGGGAGATACCGGAAAAATCGGACATCGGAGACATGATAGTCTGGAAAAGAATCCGCGATATGAACGTAAAAGGTTAAAATTCGCGTTTTGGGCGCGTTTTTGCGTAAAAGCGAGGAAATGTATATCTTTGGGGTCAAAACCCCGTAAAAACGAAAATAAATGAAAATTTGGGACAAGATTGTGAGGTTCTGGTGCCTCAATGTGATGAACCCGGTCGAGGCAAGCGGCGAGAAGGGCGGGTTCAGGTATGTTTTCCGCCGCTACACGCTGGAGCTGCGGACCGTGAGCGGCAACTGGCGGATGAGGGTGACGGCGTGCGAGCATCCGTTCGGCTATTTAAGGGCGAGCGTCGAGCAGGGCAAGGAGGACAACGTGTTCGGCTTCGCGAACGTGCTGTACTACCTGACGATGACGATGACGACCGACCAGCGGCTTGTGGACGAGGTGCAGAAGGCCCTTGTGGACTACGAGAAGCGCGTGGAGGAGAAGGAGAAGGCCGAGGATGACCCGGAGGAGGAGAAGGCGGCCATGGAGGAGGTCAGGGGCGTGCAGGAGTACGTCGAGATGGGCGCGAGGGAGCGCAGGAAGATGGAGAGAGAGATAAATGGTCGATTTCGTAAATCAGTAAAAAAAGCTGAAACGCTTGCAAAATAATCTGATAACTATTATTTTTGCATAGTTATTGCTATGTGGAAGATAGCAAAATAGACAATTAGCATCCCCTGTTAGTAGAATAGTGCTTCCACCGCTATTTGAACGCTGGGGATTGTTTTACTAAAAATGGAAACAGAAATTTGGAAACCGGTTGTTGGTTACGAGGGATTTTATGATGTAAGTAATTTGGGCCGAGTAAAAAGCTTGACGAGAGTCATTGTGCAGGGAAATGGAAAAAGGATTACGGTTAAAGAACGAATCCTCAAAACTGCTGTTCAAAACCGAGGTTACGAGTTCGTATCCTTATCCAATTCGTCAGGAAAGAAATATAAGCTCGTGCACACTCTTGTGGGTACGGCATTTATTCCAAATCCACATAATAAGCCGTTTATTGATCATATTGACGGGGATAGAAGAAATAATAGAGTAGAAAATCTAAGATGGTGTACACCAAAAGAGAATAGTAATTTTGAGCTTGCTATAAAACATACTTCGGATGCTGCCCGTGGGAAAACTGGAAAATTATGTCCAAATTCAAAAAAGGTTTCTCAATATAGTTTGGATGGTAATTTTATACGCTCTTTTTATGGCACTCTTGAAGCTGGCCGTGAGACTGGCATTAGTAATATATCAAGAGCTTGCCTAAATCCTAACAGAACGGCTGGCGGGTATTTTTGGAGATATGAAGATAGATAATTAGGGCACAGAATTTGTAAGAGGAAAAGATACGAAGTGAAGCCATATCGGCGGAACAGACTAAAAACAAAACAAATGTTAGGGACTTATTACAAGAAAGGCACGAAAAGTGACTATGCGAGCGTGGATATGCTGCCCGGTGGGCAAGACATTCCTCGCATAATCATCGAAAGCATCGAATTTCATGAAAGCCTGCGAGTGAACGGAAGACAGGAAAAAGACGTGTGGTTGTTCAAGTTCGCACCGAATCCTTTTACGGAAAAGAGCATGGTCGGAAATGTTACGAACCGAACCCGGATTGCCAAGGCGCACTGGAACGACATCGTTGAGGACGGACGTCCTTGCGAGGGTAGGATTGACTTGCTCCACAACATTCCGGTCAGGCTGACCAAAGAGGAGGCACGCGATGTACAAAACGGCGGGACCACCTACGGCCTCCGCATCAGCCGCTATCCGGCGGCCTCGGTAGAGGAGATGCAGCAGTGGCTTGTCGAGAACGGCTACGCACCCGCACAGGCTCCTGCCGCGAAAAAGGTCATAACCGAGGACAAGGTCGGTGTCATCGTGGACTGGGCGTTGAAGAACGGCCTTGACATGGCGGCGATAAAGGAGCGTTACGACTTCGAGAGCCAGACGGTGGAGGACGCGGTGGCTGACGGGATAGCCGCCAAGCCGCAGGAGAGTGACGATTTGCCTGAATAGCGATGGACAAGAACGAGGTCTGGATGGAGAAGCGCTGCGGGCGGATAACCGCGAGCGAGCTGGGGCAGCTGGTGTCGGCTTCCGGCAAGGTTATAGACAGTAACGTGTCGTATGTCCGGGCGAAGAGATTCGAGCGGCGTCACGGGTTCTCCCTGCCCGTTTCGGCAAGGGCTATGGACATCGGCAACGAGACCGAGCCGGACATCTTCCGCTGGGCGGTCGGGAATCTTCCGGAGTGCAAGGCGGCGCGTTTCGTGTACTCGAAGGACCTTCCGGAGGTGCCTTTCTGGATTCCGGAGGGTATGCCGATGTTCGGGGCGAGTCCGGACGCCTATTCCGAGGATGATAGCGTTGTCCTGGAGTTCAAGACGATGGTCGGGAACGAGACGGTCGAGTTCTTCTGCGACGAGCGGACAAGCGGCGAGGAGAAGTCCTTCCGTGTGTTCAAGGACCACGGCCCGCAGATTCTTGGGCTGTTCCTGTCGAATCCGAAGGTTAAGAGCGTGGTGCTTGTGAAGTACGCTCCCGTTAGGGATGACATAATGAAGGACTTGGACTCTCTGCTCGCCCCTTGGCGCGGCGTAGTGTTCCGTTTCCGCAGGGAGGACTACGCCGAAAGCATCGAGGATATGCGCCGCAGGGTGCTTCTTTTCGACGCGTTCATAGACTCGGACATGAACCCTTCCAAGATGAAGGAGGGCTGGGAGCTTGTGGACGGCAGGTTGGTGAAGGTTGAAAAAGAGAAGAAAAGTGTTACTGGATAATTTTTATATCAGTGTTGACGGTCGCCGAATGGGGCGTCTCCGGCAGGGCGAGGACGGGAGCGCGAGGCTCTTTCCTATGCCGGGGTGCTCCATCGGCTTGTATTTCGAGATGCTGAGCTGGTTGATGGACAACGAGGAGGAATTAACGTGGGTTTTGGTCAGAGAAGAAGGCCCCCGGAGGCCGACAGGAAGATGTACGAGTACAGGACGCCGCTGAACAGGCGGAGCGCTCCTGCGATAGTGCGTTTCTTCGACTACTGCTACAAGCGGGGGGTCTGGGACGCTTGCGACCGCGGCGACGACTACGAGGTGCGTAACTTCCTTGAGGAGCACACCGTGTCGTGGAAGTTCGCCGTGCTTGGCGAGCCGGGCGACCTTGACTGGGAGACATGGCGCTTCCTTATGTACCGCTGGGCGAAGGAGCGCGGGATGAACGAGCTCGCGGAGTTCTACATCTACGAGATAATCCGTCAGAACCATCTGTGGTACTTCCTTCCGTACTGTATGCGCTTCTATCTGAAAGGGATGTCGGATTGGCTGAAAAGGCCAGAGCCGAGGGCGATAGACGCGTTCATGTCCACGCCGAGGGTTCGGTGGAGTCCGGACGGCAAGCTGGCATTGAGGATGGTCAGCACGGACTACGTGTCTGATATGCACATGTTCGCCTTCGAGTACCGGAGGGTGCCGGAGGACGAGCGCGATTTCAGCATCATAGCGTTCGAGCAGTACGCGAGGGCGATACACGACCTGACAAGGAAGTGGCGGGGCAGGCAGAGGTTCACGTTCCAGGTGAGAAGGGATATTGAAGAAATCAAAAAAGAATCGAATGAAAATGAAGAGTCAAGTCTACAACATGGACTGTCTGGAGTTCCTGAGGAATCAGCCGGACAAGAGCTTTGATTTGGCTGTGGTTGACCCGCCGTACGGTGGCGCTAACGACCTCAGTATCAATGGGGGGGGGCGTTTCGGCCAAAGGTTCGACCGTTACAAGGACGGGCGGCAGCTGGTCGGCGAAGTGCGGAAAAAAATCATAGGCTGGGACGTGGCACCCGGCGAGGAATATTTCAGGGAGCTTTTCCGTGTCGCGAAGAATCAGGTCATCTGGGGCGGGAACTACTTCTCGCTTCCTCCGACAAGATGCTTTTTGGTCTGGCGCAAGCTGACCATTTCGGAAAGTTTCAGTATGGCCATGGCGGAGTACGCGTGGACAAGTTTCAACGGCAACGCCAAGGTGTTCGAGTGCGCGCCGCAGGGAAGCGCGAAGGAGCAGCGTTTCCACCCGACGCAGAAGCCGGTGGCGTTGTATTCTTGGGTCTTCAAGCAGTTCGCCAAGCCGGGGGACAGGGTTCTTGACACGCACCTTGGAAGCGGCTCGTCAAGGATAGCTGCGTACGGTCTGGACTTGGACTTCACGGGCATAGAGATAGACAAGGAATATTTCGACAAGTCGGTGGAGCGCTTCGAGCGTGTGTGCCACGGCGTGCAGGACATCGGCGGTCACAGGATAGAGCAAGGGAGTTTGTTTTAGTGTGGGACTGGGCATAGACATAGAGGATAGGAAGCCGAAGCTGTTCCGCACGGGCCACGAGGAGCCGGGCGAGTTCCGTCTGGACTACATACTGCTTCCCTACGGCCTTTTCTACGATAAGACGGCCTGCGTGTTGAAGGCGAGGCGGGGCGACCGTCTTCGTCTTTTCAACGGCCCGGACTGCCGCATCATCAAGGCGATGGTGGTTGAGGGTGACCTTTGCGATTTGCTTTGCCGGATCCGCTACGGCGTGGCGTGGAGGATAGCGTACCAGAAGTGGCTTCTGAACGCCCGGATGGAAGGGTACGGCAAGGATGTGTTTTTTGAGGACAAGTGTATTTTTGTGGTAATAGACAAGCAAGATGAGGAAGAGCGAGAGCCGGCCGCCGAGGTGTATAGAGACCCGCGCGTTTCGCGTGCAGGCAAGAGGCGCGGACGCCCTGCTTCTGCCAAGAAACGCCGTGGAAGACGCGTTCTGGGTAAGAAAGGCCGAGGTTGACGTGCTGTTCGAGACTCTTGACGGCAAGAGGATGCGCCCCCGTTTCGTGGCGGCGTGGAACAACAAGGGAGGCGTGTACGACGGCGAGCTGGACTGCGTGTGCCGGCAGCGTTTCGGCTTCCCTTTCGTGAACATCCGGTCGATGTGGAACAGTCGGCTGGGATTTGTCGATGACTACTGGTTTCTGGTGGAATTGAATGAAGCATGAATTTACGTATTTATCAACAAAAATTAATTGACGAATCAAGACTGGCCCTGTCGAGCTATAAGCACATAATCGTGCAAAGCCCAACAGGGTCAGGCTAAACGGCAAAGGGGTTCTTATCGGGTCGATGGCATCGATGAGCAATTATCGTGTTTTGATTCTTGCACATAGCGAGGAGATTCTCAAGCAAGATGCGGCGCATACAAGGAAATGGGGCGTGGACTCGGCTGAGGTTTATGCGAAAACACGAAAGATGCCAGACTCGAAGTGTTGCGTTATGATGGTGCAGACACTGCGTCAGCGTTTGAAGAAACAAGAATGGCTTGATTGGTTTTGTACTTTCAAGTTTATAATTCTCGATGAGTGTCATCGGTCCGAGTTTGATACTGTCTTTCAGCAACGGGTAACGCAGGATGCTTTTGTGGTAGGTCTTTCCGCATCCCCTGCCCGCTATGGACAAATGCGTCAGTTCGGACTCGATTATGGCGCTATCGTGGTTGGCCCGCAGGTGCAGGAAATTATAGATATGGGCTACCTATGCCGATGCCGTCTATTCTCGCTTGACGCTCCGTCAATGGATGATGTCGAGTGGGACTATAGCCGTGGGGATTACAACCTTGGCCAGATGGCGTCCAAGTTCAAGTCCAAGGCGCGTTATGTCGGAGCTGTGGAGAACTACGAGCGTCTTTGTAAAGGTCAGAAATGTATCGTATTCTGCTGTTCAAGTGAGCAGACGATAAATCTTACGCGCGAGTTCTGCGAGCGTGGCATTAAGGCCAAATACTGCCTTTCTGGCAGTTTTGACGAGGATGAGGAATACAGCGGTGAGCGCAAGGCGGTGGTAGATGCTTTTGCCAGGGGTGAATTTCCTGTTCTGGTTAATTTCGGTCTGTTTACCACGGGTATCGACATTCCGGACATCAAGGTCGTAATGCTGATGTTTTCGACGACATCGTTGGTCAAGTATCTGCAATGCCTTGGGAGGGCTTCAAGGATTGCCGACGGAAAAAACGGCGAGTTTATCTGTATGGATTTCGGACGGAATTACGAGAGGTTGGGAAGGTATGAGGATAACAGAGATTGGTCGGTTTGGCACAACACCGGGCAGGGCGGCGGTGTCCCGCCCGTCAAAGAGTGTCCGCAGTGTCACAAGCTGGTTCCCGTTTCGTGGACAGACTGTAAGTTCTGCGGCTACCATTGGCCGTCAAGGCAGGAGACATACCAAGCGGAACTGCAAGAGATAGTGTCCACCACATCGGGCGAGGAGGAGACATTGGAGCAGTATGTGGCACGTCAGAAGCTGGCGGGGAAGAAGAACAACTGGATTCTCGTGAACGTCTGCATAAAGAACGCCGACAACCAGAAGGAGGCTTTTATGCGTGCCATAGACGTGCTGCGGACAAAGCACGGCGAAAACATCAGCCCGAAGTTCTGGTGGTTTTTCAAGAAGGAGATTCTTTCCAAGGTCAAGGTGAAGAAGAAAGAGGACACAGGTCCGTCGCTGTTTGCACAATCGGGCGGAAAACGTTAACTTTGTGTCATGGCAATAATACCGACACAGGAGAATCCCTTTGACAGGAAGCGCAGGTCTTCGGAGGAGATGCGTATCCAGGCGGAGTGCGTCAAGGTTGCGTGGAACGAGTTTCCTGTCACCAGGCACCTCATTTTCCACGTTGAGAACGAGAGTAACAGATCGGATATTGTCGCTGGCGCAAGGCGCAAGGCGCAAGGCATCGTGCGTGGTGTCGCCGACCTTTTGTGTCTGATTCCGCGTGGCGGTTGGCACGGACTCTGCATAGAAATGAAGACTCCCGTAGGTCACCAGTCCCAATATCAGAAAGACTGGCAGAAAATGGTCGAGGCGCAAGGTTACCGCTATGAGGTCATACGCACAGTCGAGGACTTCCGGGCGCTTCTAAAAGACTATCTATCAAAATGAAACCACTGATTCCATTGCGTCCGGAGAATTTCATTTCTCCGTTGACCCAGGAAGAGCAGGCCGCACTTTCCTGGTATGTCATATCGTGCTGCCCGAAGAAGACGGCCTTTCTTCTTTTCGCAAGGCCGGATATGCTGTCCTCGAAGGCGCAGGCGGCGATAGACTCCTACGTGCGTCAGTTCTTTGCCCGCAGGGAGAGCATTGACTACATCAAGGCATACGAGGAAACACTGAATGCGTTCCTTCATCCCAAGGCTGCACCCGAAGCGGAGAAGAAGCCTATGTCGGAGCGCAAGGCGGCTTCCAAGGCGAAGCTGATGGAGTTCGCTATGACGATGATAGACAACATCGAGCAGGCGCAGGATCCGGAGTTTGTCTTGAAGATGGCTGACAAGCTGTCACTTCTTGACGGCGGCGAGGAGAAGCCGGAGAAGCCGAGGCGTTACCTTCCAGTGTCGTGCATGCAGGAGTGCCGCTACCGCCTTTTCTGTGAGGAGAATACGGTTGACGAGTGCCAGTACTGCAAGTACAAGCGTTTCTCTGAGGAGAACGGCCTTGTTCTGACACCGCAGACGCAGCTCGACGTGGCACGGGATTTGAAGGAAGAAGGGGAAAAAGATTCGCAATGAAAGAGCTGAAACAACAATTCGACGAGGTGTGCAAGGCATACCTCGAAGCATTCATCAAAAGGCACAATCTATCAACAGCGGACTGGATAGGTCAGGGCGTGGGTGAGGTTGTATGCGTCAACGACGAGGTTTTCCTCAACTTCGATGACATCCGCTATGACATCGACAATGCCGACAAACTACATATCAATGAGATATGGAATTGGACCGCCTACTGTCAAAGGCTTGATTTCCTTGAGTGTCCGAAAAGAATCAACTTCCAATCGTGGTGCAAGGGCGCACCGAAGCCGTACACGGACAAGATGCTTGACGAGCTGGAGGGGCTGCATAATGCTGTTCTTGAATCGAAGCGGCGTTTCATAGCCGCAAGAGAGTCCGCAAGTTTCTAAAATGTGGCACGAGAGACCGGAGAACGCCGACAAGGTCGAGCGGCTCCGAAAGATGTTCAAGAACACGCCGAATGATGTGATAATGGAGAAGCTGGGCGTCAGCTTCTCCACACTCCACAGGACAGCGAGGGCGTTGGGGCTTACCAAGACCAAGCAGTTCATGCGCAAGTGCCAGCGGAATGCCGCCGACAAGGCTAAAGAATCGCACATCATCCACGGAACGTTCCCACCGAAAGGCTACATAATCCCCGGAAGCGAGAAGCACCGCTTCAAGAGCGGAGAGACATCCCTTCAGCGGCTTGGCGCAAGAAAGGAACGCCAGCGTCTGGAGAAGTCAGCCGAGACCAGAAGGCAACTGCTCAAAGAGGAGCGTGCGAGGCGAATGTTCGGCGTTCCGCAGCAGACGAAGCTGAGGGTACGCAACAGAGGAAGAAAGTTCCATCTGAACACTTGGTATCTGCGCAGCCGTGGTTACGAGGTTGACGTGAACAACCTTGTGGCGTGGTACGACGAGAATACGAACCGCTGCCCGGTTCTGGAGAAGAAGGGCAGGAATCCCGACAAGGGGCATTACTTTGATTTCAAACAAAAAGGGTTATGAACGGGAATATTCTGATAAACAAGGACTGCACCGACTTCTCAGCTGAGGGTTACGCTGCCTTGGGCGTACTTCTGGAAATGGTATGGGGAATGCAGACTATGGGAGCGCACATGGCGCGTGCCCTTGACAAGATAGGCGCGCAGAACTGTCTTGTGCAGCGCAAGAAGCACGCCTTCAACGAGGCTAAGAAGAACATCAACGCCTTTCTTAAAGGCTTGGAGGTGGCATTTGACGATACGTTCAACTATGCGATGTGCCGTGTTCCGGAAGGCACTCTGGAGCGCACGGAGGCGTTGCAGTCGTATGCCGACGACATCGTGCGTCTGCTGATACTCTACTATTCCCGTGTTGACGGAGACCCGCAGGGCAACGACAAGCGTCAGAGGGTTCACAAGGCGATAGCCAACTTCAAGCCTGTGCCGGGGTTCGATGCCGAGGCGCTTATCAAGTTTTTTAAGATGCAGTAAAGAAAATGAATACATTATTATTGGTTTTAATCTATATACTTATAGGCTTTATATTCACATTAATCCTGCTGTTGTGGTGTGTGCCTGATGTTCGGGTAGAGAACATAAATTGGCTTTCTGTCTTGCTATGTTTTCTGTTTTGGCCTATAACTGTGATTCTTGTCGGTTGTCTTTCGACTTTCGCTGTTATTCAAAAGTTCAGAGGGAAATCATTCTAATTCAAATAGTTAATGGATAATATTGTAAAAGGAAGAGTCGTCGCCGTGCCACCGATGGCGACGGGCGAGGGTCAGAGAGGCCCTTGGAAAAGGCAGACGGTGGTCATCGAGTTTCAGGACGGACGCTACACAAGCCAACTGGCGCTGGACAACAGCTTCAAGGCTGACGAGTTCGCCAAGCTGCGTCTCGGTCAGGTCGTGACGTGTCACTATGATGTCACAAGCCGTGAGTACAACGGCAGGTACTACCACAACGTCACCTGCTTCGAGTGGGAGGTTGAAGGCGCGTCTGCTAACGTAAATAACGCCCCTGCGACGGCGGCAGCGCAGGACAAAGGCGACGGACTGCCGTTTTAATGTTTAACCGATGGGTTAGACGTGTGTATGAACATATTACGAAGAAGGGCCGCCGTGATGGCGTCCCTTCTTTTTTAGTTCTGTATCGACTTCCCGGAAGCGTTGTTGTCAACCGGTGTCTTTTCGGGGTTGGTCTCTTCCGTGACCGTTGTCGTGGCGGTTGTGCTGTATTTAGCTGGGATTGAACTTTTTATTTCTAATTCATATTCCCATTCCTTCTGAATAGTCTCGTAGTCGTCAATGTGCGCCGAACCGAGGTCTTCCATGGCGGCCTCCCTTGACTTTATCCTTGCGTAAACCTGGTCGCACTCGTTCTTGACAAGCTCGGACACGTTCTGCGGAAGCCAGATGTTCTGACCCACGGACACCTTGAGGCTCTCGTAGCCCGCAATGTCCTGCTCGACCTTTCCGACAAGCGCCTTGAAGACGTTGACCATCTTCTTGACACCCTTGAAGAAGTACGGCCATGTGTTCTTGCACCACTGAATCTCCGGGGCGAAAAGAATCTTGATGGTGGTACTTGAATCCGAACCCGCCTTGAGGATGTCCGGCTCTATGAACGCCGACATACTTGTGCGGACGATGTTGTTCCAGAGCGTCTCGTGGTGTGTCTCGGCGATGTTGCTTGCGTCCGGCGGAGCAAGGAACTTGGCGTCGGCGTTCTGAATGGACTCCGCCGTTCCCTTGACGCCTATGGTCTTTCCGTTCATCTTCGACGGCGGCAGGTTGACTATCTTCTCGGACTTCAAGAAGAGGATAGGGAACGCGCTGTTCTTCAACTCCTCGCCGAGGTATGTGCAGGCGTTCTCAAGCGACTCTATGCTGAGCTGCGCCGGACCTGTCGGGATGTCATCAACACGGAAATAGATGCACTGGCATCGACCCGCACCCGCCTGGTTCTTCTTCCGTCTTACAAGGGTATAGCCGTCCTCGCTCTGCTCCCTGCCCATGACCTCCTCGGCGGGGTACTGCATCCATGTCTCCACATAGTCGCAGGTGAAGATGTCCACGGCCTCCCGGTTCTCGTACTTGTACTTCCTCGCCACGCACTCGTGACCCTCGGCGTCAAGGAACGGATAAAGTGTGGAGCCTTCCTCGTAGCCGTACACCTCGTACTCGATGCCGTCCTCGGTCTGGTACAGGTATATCGCCCCGTCCCCGGTGCGGAATACGCTTCTGACAAGAGCCGTCCACGCCGCCTCCTTCAAACCGGTGATGTCCATCTGCGAGCGCAGCACCTCGAAGCGCTCCTTGTCCTTCGTCTCGTTGGCGAGCCAGAAGCCGTCCGAGGCGAAGTGCGAAATCTTCTTCCCGATGATGCACTCCTGCAAACCGAGGGCAACCGTCTCCACGTCGTCGTAGCCGGTTATCTTCCACTTCGTCTTGCCGTTCGCGTCCTTCTCGTCAGTCGGGCCGTAGATTGGCCGCTTCGACATATACGGCGAGTTGATGTTGTGAGCAGCCGGGGAAATCTCGTTGAGGAAATCGTCCTGGGTCATGACCACCTGGTCACAGCCCCTCCCCGGCTTCATGTTCTGTCCGGCGGCGGTGTCCATCGCCACACGCCTTGTCCACTGCTTCTTCTTCGCAGGGTTGATGTAACTTGATACGTTCATAATTATCAATAACTTATATCCAAATTGCGTCCCTTCCGTTACACTGCTCGTACAGCCCGAAATACGCGTCGTCCTCAACCTCCGGTGACGGCTGCTTCTTCGGACGGGCGTCCAACTCCCAGTATGCACGCAGGCAAATGGAGTCCATAAGGTCCGGCGAGTTCTTCTGATGGCGAGATTTGTAAATATCCTTGCTTTCGTAGTAAATTCTCTTGTTCTTGGTTGTCACCGCAAACAAGTCCATTTCTGTATAGATAATGTCTATAAGGCGTTGTTTCTCGCCTTTTTTGCCGTATAAGAGACGATATTCCGGCGCAAGTCCTATGCTGATTTTCCCGGTCTCTATTAGCACCTTCATTCGCCCCAAAAGTTGGCTCCTCACATTGAAGAACAATTCGCTTGTGACTGGATTGCCGTTCTCATCATATTCTTGGAAAGCCGCCTTATTCGCTGTAATAGGCACGCCAGCCGTATATGATTTCAAGAATCCTCCGATACCTGTACTGTCATAGCAAAAGTTATAAATAGGAACGTTGTATTTTTTCAGCATCCTGCCTATCCAGTCAACAAGCTCCTTTGCCGTTCCCTTGAACATTTCTATTGCTATTATGCGCAGACCCTCCCAGATTATCATAGGGCAGTTGTCGGAATTTGTGTCGCCACCGCTGACATCCAAGGTGGCATACATTTCCTCACCGTATATCGGATTCGTAAACAAGTCCCTTATCATCGCTCGTGACACCGTAAGATTCAGATTGTCCACAGGTCCGAAATAGCCTTGTTTAAGGACTTTTCTTTGCGTACCACCGACAGCGTGCATATTAGCGATTGCACCTCCGCTTGTGGCATTCAACAGCTTCAAGTTGTCAGCGGCCTCACCAGTATAGAAATTGAATGATTTGACCACATCCTCCGGTGTGATACCCGCCGCTGCTTCCTTTTCGGTTATCACGATATTGGCTCTTGAAGCCACTTCCGCTCTTGTGTCGCCCCAGATGATGTTTTCTGGTTCGTCACCGTCTATGTAGAAGAAGCGTTGCTTGCCGACCATTTCGGGGATAACGAAGTAGTCGCTCCCGATATAGCCGCCGTCAAGCAGCATCTGTGTAGAGAAATGTTGATATTCGGGATTGAAGCTCGCTATCATACAAGGTTTCATACCAGAGGCATCGCGATTTCGCCCGAACCAATATGTCCACATTTTGAAGCTCATGTCTGAAAATTCGTCCACTGCGATAAAACTGGCACTATTCTTCTTGGCAAACTCCTTAAAATCAAGGTATTCCGATGGATTGTCCACATTAAAATTCGAGTGCGTCATCAGAATACTTGAATTGGTCTGCGGCCAAGTGAAAGCCGGATAATCGCTTGATGTGTATTGACAATCCGCAAAGTTTCCCCATATCTCCACGGCGTCACGATAAAGCGAGCTACCTTTTTTCGAGTCTTGCAGTCTTACTGAAATGAACCTGCCGGAATACCCCGGTTTGTCTATACCGTATAGCGCTTTGAGCATCTGCAAATATGTTTTGCCCATCTGAATGGCACCGGCAAGGAATATTACATCAGAATCGTCACGGCAAGCGTTTTCTTGAAGACCTTTTTGTGGGGCAAAGTCTATTTTGTCCCGAAGATAAAACTCCCCTTCCGGTCCGACCATTTTGTCATATCCCTTGCTGTTTTTTGTGGGATTTTTGCGCACAATATGGTCATACTGTGTGGGAAAGGGTTTATGTTCTTTTAGAAGTCTAAACATACCGCAAAAATAGCAAATATTTCTGCGGTATTCATAAATTAGTCGGTGATTTCGATTTGATAACGAAGAAGGGCTTCGTGAACCTTTTGGCCAATTTTACCGGAATCGTAGTATTTTTGCGCCACCTTCTTGATATATTCTTCTTTTGCTTTTTTGTATGCGAGGAATGCTTCTTCTACCGTGTCGAAATACCCAACAAGTGTTGCTTTCGCGTCTCTGTCATAGGTAGCCTTGTATCTAAGTCCGCTTTCAGAGAGTGACACCCCGATGGGCAAATTTCCACGGAATCGCTTTCTGTTTGTAAGTAGGAGATTAATCCGTCGTGGCACAAAGCAACAAGTGTCCGGACTGTACACTTTATTGCCTTTCACAAGGATGTCTTTCTCCAACTCATATTTTGGGCGATAATTTGCCTCCCAGAACGGCACGAATCCAGACAGTCTAAGCCATTCTTCACACACGGAGCATCCACGGTATGTCGGATGGCGCTCCAGTTCTTTTTCATAATAACATCTATGCAACATCCCAACCCAGGTTTGTAAGCATTTAGGATTGCAGTTTGGCACATCGTTCACAGCGATACCATATAGCAACCGGGATTCTCTTTTGCACTGCGGACACCCCACGCCTTCTTTCAAATGTTGATATGGTGTAGTAGAGAAAACGCCGTGTTTTGGACATATTATATCTACTCTGGTTTTGCTGTTTTTGTAAACAACCGATGAATAGTCATAAGCCTCGCCCCATACAGCTCTTGCCTCGGCCGTAAAAATATCAATCCCCTTTGCTCTTCGGATTCCCCTTTCCTTGTAAGAACAAGCCTCGCATCCGTGGCCCATCAGATGAGTGTTAGGTGACTGCTTGAAGTCTTTTCCGCACTTTTTGCATGTGATTGTCACCGGTATGTCTGATTTTTCATAGACAACTTTAGAGTAATCATATTTGTCACCGTGAACCTTTCTTGCTTTCGCAATGAAAGATTCTGTCGTGTCGGTTCTTTTTGCTATTCTCGACGCAAGTCCGCACTCCGGGCAACCCGAACCACGCAATATCTGATTTGGCGTCGTCGAGAAGAATTTGTGGTGAATGTTGCAGTAGACTGACATTTTGTCTTTGCTGTTCGTATAGACGGCTTTTGAGAAGTCATAATGGTCTCCGTGGAGTGCATAGGCTTCCTTGATGAATTGCTCTTGAGTTTTTCGTATACCCATGATAACACAAAAAGTCCCTCGTGTTTTCGGTCGGTGGGTCCAGCACAGACGTACTCGCACGGGGGACGTATAACTTTCTTCTTTTGTCGTCTGGACCTCGACACGGAACAAAGTTACACAAATTATGCCAAACTTTAGAAAAATCCTTATAACTTTGCATAAAAAGTTGGAAATATGTTGAAAGAACAGATTTTAGAGGCGCTCAAGACGAAGTACAAGGCATACGGATTGAGCAACGACGCTCTTGACAGGATTGCGTCGCTTCGTGAAAAGACTGTCGAGAAGGAGGAGGACATCGAGGGAGCGGTTGCTGACGCGACCACGTTGGACTTGATTGCCAAGGAGATTCAGAGGCAGCGTGACCAGGCTATTCAGAGGAACAGCGAGTCTCAGCGTGCTTTTGAGGCTTACAAGGCGGCGCACCCGGAGCCAGACAAGGACAAGGGGGGCGAGGGTAATGAAGGCAAAGAGGGTGAAGGCTCGCCAGACATCGCATCGATAGTCAAGGCGGCCATAGCCGAGGCAGTCGCCCCGCTCAACGAGAAGATTACGGCTCTGGAGACCTCGAACACAGCGAAGGCTGCCCTCAGCGCGGCGCACGAGTCCTTCTTCAACGGCGACTACGCCAAGAAGTACAAGGACCAGGCGGACGAGGCATGGGAGCGCGCCGTGGAGCTGAACGAGGCGACGGGAAGCAAGATGACCGCTGAGGAGCTTTCGGCGAAGGCGTCCGGCTACTTCAACAAGGCGGTGTCCCGTCTCGGCGTGGACACGTCGCAGCCGTTCAAGGCTGACCCTCCTAAGAACGAGGAGGACGGCACGGTTGACTGGAGCGCAGAGATTGCCCGGAAGAAGGCGCAGGGTCTGCTTCCCGACACAAAGTGACATCAACCCATTAAATGTTTAACAAATGAGCAATTTTGGAAATTTCTACGGCTCCGACTCAAAGCAGTACGACGCGGCTACGATGCCGGTGTGGCTTGAGGTGAAGGAGCGCAAGGTCGCGGGTGGAACCGTTGACCTTACGGGCGTGGCGAAGGGTACATTGATACCTCTCGGCATTCCTGTGTCGCTCAAGACCATGGGCGGCGAGGCGAAGTTCCTTGAGACTTTTGAGGTCGAGGCCGCCGTGTCCGCTTCCGCCACTACATTGAAGATAAAGCCACTCAACGGTGCTGTTGTGCCTAAGGCTGGCCTTATCCTCGGCAAGTGCGACTCTACCGGGAAGGCTGCCCTTGCAGCGGCTCTTTCAGGAACACCGTCCGTTGCGGATGGCGTTTACACTTTCACTATCACCGCCAATGCACTCGGCACATTAGCCAAGGGCGATAAGCTCTACATCGTGTCCGAGGCTGGCGAGAACAAGGCCGCCGTGCTTCCGGACGGACTGTCTTGGAGACAGATTTACGTTGACGCCGAGGGCGGCAAGGGTACTGTGGCGGTTGTTACCAAGGGCCAGATTCTTGGCGACAGAATCGCTGCTGTGCCTGACTTCTACAAGGCGGCGATGCCTGGAATCACATTCGAGAACGAGACCGCTTAAAAAAGGAGGAATAGAATATGGCAAACAAGTACGCAAAAGGTTTCTACACCTTGATGAGCGAGGCGGGTATCCTGTCCTCCAAGAGCTTTGGTCTCTACATCAACGACGTGGTTGGGTTCAACAACATTCAGGGACTCAACCTTGACGGCTTCAACTGGGACGAATATTCATCCCTTACTTTCGACTTCAAGAACCTTGTGATGTCCAACCGCGTGAAGGTGATGGCCACCTACACCGACAAGGACTCCGAGGCGATCCCTTTCGGCACGGAGGGATTCGAGGAGACAAGCGGCGTTGTGCCTACGATGAAGGCACGCTTCCTCTGGGATGCTGACGACTACCGCAAGTACCTCGCCGCCCTTCAGGACCTTGACTTCCAGGACAAGACGGCGAAGCAGTACGCTCTTGACCTTCTCTTCAACGGAATGAAGGACATCCAGAGCGCGTACGAACTTTCAATGACCTACCAGCGCGACCAGATGGTTTCCAACAGGAAGCTGTCGCTTGACGCCAAAAACAACCCAAGGGGCATCAAGGGTCTCGTGTTCGAGGCTGACGTTCCTGCCGCCAACGTGACCACCGTCGCCAAGGCGAAGAGATGGTTCAACAGCGACACCGAGAAGACCACGGCTAACGCCAACACTGACGCAGACCCTGTAAGCGACGTTAAGGCCATCATCCGCAAGATGAAGAGAGCCGGTTACATGGACATCGTCTGCGAGGTAGACTACATCTCATTCCTCGAGGACATGGATCATCCGAAGTGGCGCACCGCTTTCGGCTACATTCTCCGTCCTGACCTTGTGATTGGCAACAACGACTCCAACGCCCTTGCCGTCGGCAACGCGGCTGGTGACGAGGAGCTTGTGAGCCTTTTCGCCAAGGTCATCGGCATCCCGGCTGCAAACGTGCATCTGCGCAAGGGTCTTGCCGGAGTGGAGACACTTGAAGGCAAGGGCCCTGACGCCAAGCTCGTGCGCAAGACCTTTAGGACCTTCAACGCGAACACCTACGTGTTCTATCCTGCGGGTCCTATCGGAACAATCAAGACCACGCTTGCTCTCACACCGGATGACAGCGCAATCTACGCTAAGTTCTTCGACGGCAGGGGTCTTATCCAGTACGATTACGACAAGCGTTCGAGGACACAGGACTGGTGGTCAGAGCTGAACGCGCTTTGCGTTCCGACCCGTCCGAAGGAGATGTACTATCTCATCACTTACACGAGCTAAAAATAAAACCGAAGTATGACTGTCGAAGAGTATCTGCGTAGTTTGGTGCAAGGTTTGGACTTGCAGGACACAGTTGTTGCCCGCGCGGCAAGGAGTCCCATCGAGATAGGGCTTGACCGCCTCACCCTCACGGAGGATGTTGATTACGTCTATGGTGAGGACGGCGAGGTGGTGTCCGACCGCTCGAAGGACGAGGATTTCCAGAAGCGTCTGGACTATGCCTCTTCGACAATCTACTATTCGGTGTTGGGGGTTTTCGCTGGCGGGGGCTACTCCGAGCAGGTCGGCGACGTCCGTGCTTCCAGAGGCGGTTACACCATCACGATGGCAGACCGCGCGAGGTTCAAGGCGATGGGCGACGCGCTCCGCTTGAAGTGGGGTCTCGACGTCGAGGAGGATGAGTCCTCCAGCGAAATGTATGACGCAAGTTATCTGAGGAGCAAGTAGTTCATGCGACTGATAGGTTTCCGCGACAAATGCACCATAAGCCGTCTGACGGGAAAGAAGGACGAATGGGACAACCCGGAGCGTTCCGTGGTCTATTCTGGTCCGTGCCTCTACGAGGAGGGCGGCACCGGATATTCACGGTCAATCGTGACGAGGGTTCCTTCCGTCTATCTGCCGGGCAATGAGGTTATGGTGATGATAAACGACTCTGTTTCGGTCACGACCGAGCAGGGACGTGAAATCACGGGGGTTGCGGAGATAGTCAGGGACATAAACATGCCTTGGAGAGCCAATTTGCAGTGTACAAGGGTTGAACTGAAACAGGCGCAGGGGGATTAACCATGTCAAGGACAAAGTGGAACACAACGCAGAGACAATTTCAGGAGGAGCTGCTGAAATCGGCCAAGGGCTTCAACCGCAGGGCTGAAAGGCTTATGACCGACGCAACGCAGTCCTTTCTGGCGTTTGTTGACCGCAATCGGGAATCCATCCCGGTTTACACCGGCAACCTGCATGACAGTATCGCCGCGTATGTGTCGAAGAGCGGCCGAGTAATAAGGGCCTGCTATATGCCACAGCTTGCCTCAAAGCCGCAGCACGTCACGAAGATAAGCGCCCCGAAGACCGACAACGGCGAAAGCCGCTACAAGAAAATCTGGGGTTATCGTGAGGCCATCAAGGCTGTCCGGGACAGCAAGCCTTTGTCGAAAGGCATCGGCTCGACGCTTATCGTCGCCGTGCCTTACGCCGGAGCCGCTGACGAGGACAGCTCGAAGCCGGGTTATCTGGATTGGCTGCAAGAGACGTTCAACAACACACTGGAATCAAGGCTTCCTGCCCTTGGATTGTCAAAAGACGGTAATATATGATGCACGCATCGCACATAAACCCGGACACGGAGCTGAAAGCGCTGCTTGACGGCAAGATAAGCGTTGGCCAGCCCGGCGGCAAGACGGAGAAGGTCACTGTTTACAGCGACTGGGAGCGCCCGACCAACGGACTGCCCGCGGATTTCATAGTCATCTACGTGAACGGCGACATCGAGGGCGTAGGTGCGAAAGTGGACTACGCATCGGGCTACCTTCTTGTGAGTCTCTACTCCAAACTGAATGATGACGGATCGGTCAAGGCCAACCGCGTCAAGAAGATTCTGGAGCAGTTCGACAAACTCGTGGAGGGAGCGGTGACGGAAAACTACGTCTACCGATACGACATGGAGCGTTTCATAACCCCTACATCACCGAACCAGACTTCGGGCTATTCAGTCACAAGCCTCAATTTGAGGTGGCATACGAACAACAATTTTAACAAGCAATAATTATGGCAGTAAAAAATCTTGGAGGCTCACAGCAGCTTCTTGCCGGACAGGGCGACATCATCGTGTTCAGCGCGCCAACCGGCGGTTATACCTCCTCCACCACGCTAGCCAACGTTCTGACCAACGGCGCGAGCCTCGGACAGGTCGTGCAGGACTCAACCTCGTGGGACGGCGAGCAGGTGTCTTTCAGTCAGATTCTTGACGAGCAGGGCGACGTAATCACCTCAAGGGCTACCAACGGAACCCATCAGGTGTCCTTCGACCTTGCCGACCTTGAGGCTGACTTCATTGCGGCGTTCCTTGGCGCGGAATCAATCACCGTGGCTACTGGTGGCGCTACGGCTGTGTTCAAGGACGGCACCGTTACCTGCTACGGCTTCGGACACAAACTTCCGGTCAAGGTGCGTCCTCTCATGATTACCAACGACGAGGGCAACAGGGCAATCTTCTTCCCTAAGGCGAAGATGGCGGCCTCCCTTTCTTGGAGCGACAACCTTTGGAGGCTTCACGTTGTGGCCACAGCTGAGTTCATGGACAGTGCGACCCTCAAGACCTGCATGATTCTGTCTTCTACAACCAGCGTTGACTACGCTGATGGCAGCATCACTGCGGCGACCCTTGACGGCACAGTAGGCGAAGACGGCGGTTAATGGTATCCTTCTTTCGAGGAGCGAATCGCGGGGACGGAATGTTTTGTTCCGTCCCCTTTTTTCGATAAAAAAGGAAAATTAGAACAATTATGGAAAAATCGGACAAATTCATATCCGGCGAGTACGAGACCGTGATGCAGGCGCCGTGCGTGATAGAGGCTGGCGGTCGGAAATACAAGGTCAGGCAGGTGGCGCAGGCGGTCAAGGAGCGGATAGCCTTGCTTGAGCAGGAGGCGCAGGTGCTTGAGGCGAAAGGCAAGATGGGCGTTGACAGCAAGACGGCGAGGCGGCTGACAAAGAAACTCTATTCGCTGCACTCGAAGAAGGCGGCTTACTACCTTCTGGGTAACTGGGCGATATTCTGTCCTTGGCTCTGGGCTATAAAGTGGCGGCTGTTGCAGCTCCGTGGCGATGAGGTGACGTTCAAGATAAACGGGGCGGGGGCCGTGAGCGAGGACGTGGGTTTTTCCAAAGCCAACTGGCAGCTCTCAAGGCAGGAACGCGAACTGTTTATGAGGCCGGTTGGCGAAGCCGCCAAAGAAGCGCGCGAGCGGCTGGAGAATACACTAAATATGTTGGAGAAGGACGGTTTGGGGATAAAAAAGGAAGACAAGTAGGGTCTGCCTTTGAGACCTCGACGCACAACGAGCGGATAAAGAACGTCTACGGGAACTACAACTTCTGGTCGTGGCTGCGTTACTGGTATCTGGACTCCGCCAACCTCGTGACGATGTGGATGGTGGACAAGGGGTATTACGACTACGACTATGAGCAGGAGGACAAGCTACTTACCGTTTCGGGAACTCGCAAGTCAAAGGCCGAGGTTAACAATATTCTTCGTAACTTTGGGTTGCCGACAGGCGAAGAGGATTTACAGTCATACATAATCAAGGAGGAACAAAAAAATGGCGGTGGAGATACCGGTAGTCATTGACATTGACAAGGCGTTTGACGACGCCATAAAGAAGCTGCCTTCGGCGATGCGTCCGTTGAAGAACACGATAGAGCAGCTGTCACAGGAACTGAACGTGGCGCGTCAACTTATGGCCGAGGCGCCGATAGACAGTCAGGACTGGAAAGACGCGACAAAATGGGTGCAGGGTCTTGCGCAGTCGCTTGACGTGGCGAACGACAAGATGCGGCGTTTGTCTGCCAACGACGGAAGCATTAAGCAACTGACCGCCGACCTCGCCTCGGTGAACCGCAGGTGGGAGGAAATGGGCAGCGCACAGAAGTTCACGGCGAGGGGTGCATTGACCGCTGAGGCCAAGGAGCTGTACAATGAATACAAGCGGATAGCAAAGGCGTTGGATAAGAACGCATCGCTGACCTCGCGCTGGGCGGCGGAGCAGGACAAGCTCGCCAAACGTGCGCAGGCTACACGTGACAATAAACTCATGATGTCCGCTCCGGCAAATACGCTGAATGAACTCCGTAAGCAGGAATCTTTGTTGTCGGCGGCAATGGGACAGGTGGCGATAGGTTCTACGGCCTTTAAGGATTACGAGACCCGTCTGACGGCTGTGCGTGCTAAGATAAAGTCAGCTACAAGTGAGCAGAAGACCTATAACACGGAGTTGTCAAAAAGCCATTCACGGCTCGGCACCTTGATAAAAAGTACAGCAGCCTATTTTGCGTTGCATCAAGTGACGAACTTTCTTCGTAACATCCGTGCCGTGACTGCCGAGTTCGAGATGCAGAGGGTAGCCTTGGGCGGCATCATACAGGATAGTGACAAGGCGAGCGAACTCTTCAAACAGATTAAGGCCGCAGCTATCAAATCTCCTTTTGAAATCAAAGACTTGGTGTCTTACACCAAGCAGCTTTCTGCGTACAGAATAGAGACAGACCAGTTATTTGAGACGACACAGCGCTTAGCAGACATATCTTCCGGTCTCGGTGTTGATATGGGGCGTATAATCCTTGCCTATGGTCAGGTCCGTGCTGCGTCGGTTCTCCGTGGACAGGAACTGCGGCAGTTTACCGAGGCCGGAATCCCATTAGTGGAGTTGCTGGCCGACAAGTTCACACAGCTTTCCGGGCGTATGGTGAACACGGCAGAGGTTTTTGACCTTATATCTAAGCGCGCCGTGTCCTTCAAGATGGTCAAGGAGATATTTGAGGATATGACCAATGCGGGCGGTATGTTCTACAAGATGCAGGAGAAGCAGTCCGAGACCTTGCAAGGCAAGTGGATGAACTTGAAGGATTCCGTGTCCATCATGTATGATGAGATAGGTAACACAAAGGTTGTTCATAAAGCCATGGAATTTATGATTTCATCTGCAAAATCATTGATGGAGAATTGGCAAACGGTCAGCAAGGTTCTTGGCGGGGTTATCGCGTCTATGACTGCATATAAAGTGGCGGTTATTGCATCCACAACGGCAACCAAGGCACTGACTGCTGCGGAATTGGCAGAATTAAAAGTTGAGTGGCAAAAGCAGGTTGGCATAAGCAAGACCATAACTTTGATTTTCGGCGAGACTGCTGCGAAGAAGGTGCAGATAGCCTTGAGCAACGCCTATGTGGCGGCGAAGACACGGGAGGTCGCTGCCACAAACATGTTCACCAAGGCTTTCTACAAGATGACGGCGGCCTTGCTTAAAAACCCTTATGCTCTGGCGATAGCGGGGATAACGGCGTTGGGGTATGGCTTGTATCAGTTGATGACAAACGCGAAGAAGGCGAAGATAAGTATAGAAGACTTCGGGGAATCTTTGGAGTCCTTTAAGCAGTTTGCGTCACACGCGCAAGACATTGAAAACTTGTGTGCAGTTTATGATGGGTTAAATAAAATAACGAACAAGACCGTCGAAGAACAGAAGAGTTTAAAGCGTTCAGCAAAGGAATTAGCGGCTGCTTATCCTGCTGCTGTTATGGGGGTGGATGCACAGACAGGCGCATTGAAATTAAACACCAAGGAGATAAAAAACAATAATGACGCGGTTAGGGAAGCCATTGAACTGTCTTTCCTTAAAGATAAGACAACTGCCGAAGAAGAACTTGCAAAGTTAGAAGCGGAACGCGATAGGATAGAAAACATTCTGGAAAAAGGTAAACAAGAAAAAGTAGTTGGCCGTTATGGTGGTTCAGTTGAAGTCCCTTTAACCGAAAACGATAAGGCGTATTACGGGGCGCGTATACGCGAATTGGAACCCAAAATAGAGCAATTTACGAAACTTATTCAAGATGCCAAAGACCAGTATGAGGAGTTGGAAAGGCGTAAGTTTGTAGGTCCACAAAAGATTGAGTTTCCTTTCCTCGATGACGCTTGGCGTATGTCACTGGTGGAATACGCATACACTATGGAAAGCACTGGTCAGCGTATCCGCGCCTTCACCAACGAGCAGATTGAGAACTTCACCTCGCTGAAAGACGCTCTCGATGATGCGGCAAAAGGCTATAAGGAACAGAAAGAGGCAGTCGAGTTCTATCAGCACGCTTATGGTGCGGCTACAGGAGGAAAGAAAGAACAGATGGGGGCAGCCCTTGCTGATGCAAAGGCGCAGCTTGCCATGTACACAAAGATACTGACCGACAATAATGCGATGTATCTGACGGCTTCAAATGGCAGCGGTGGCACGACAAAGGATTCTTTCATCCTATTGATGCAGAATCGTATCAAGTTCATGAAGGATTTCCAGAAGGGTTATGAATCCCTACTGAAATTTATGTCGGCTTCATCCGCTTTGCAGAAAGAGGGAAGTATCATGCAGGGGCGTGGTGTGGCCTTGGGAATTGACCCGGCTGAACAGAAACGCGCTGCGACCGACCTTTCCGGCTGGTTCGAGGACTTGAAGAAGACGGTTTTTGCCGAGGCGCAAAAGAAGGGCGCGAAAGGTGATGTTCTGGATTTCCTCGGTTTGAAAATTGATTCCGGTGTGCTTCGTGAATATCAGTCCTTGATACAGTCCATCTTTGACGCAAAGACTGACATAGACACGTCTCAGATGTCAAAGAACCTTGACAAGGCGATAAAACAGCTCAGCACCGAGCTGAAGAACAGCGAGGCTGCCCGCAACTTCTACAACGACATCCTCGGCCAGACCGGAGACGAGCAGCTCGCCACGACGCTGACCGTCTCGGTCTATGGCGACATCGGAAAGGACTTCAAGGATAGGATTCAGTCGCAGCTGGACAAGGCTTTCGCGAGCCTTTCGGAAGCCGACCAGACCCCGGAGATGAAGGCGGCCATAGACACGCAGGACTTCGGGTATATCCTCTCCAATCTGGACAAGTTCTCGCAGGAGTGGCAGAAGGTGCTGCAAGAGGCCGCCAGCAGCTCAATCCAGTACAACGCCCAATGGCTGAAAGATTTGGTCACCTCATATCAGAAGCACAAGACCTTCGAGGAGCGCATCACCGAGACGCAGCAGCGTGAGGCACAGAAACGTGTAGATATACAGAAGTGGGAGGCGGAGCAGATTGCGGCGATAGACAAGGATTCGACCAAGACCACCGAGGAGAAAACCGCCGCCAAAGCCAAGGTCAAGGCCACTTCGACGCAGATGCAGGCGGCTTCAACCAGCAAGGAGGCGAAGGAGGTGTCCAATATCGAAATGGAGGCGTTGAAAGCCACTTACGAGTGGACAAAGGCGTTCTCTGATATGGATAAGGTATCAAGAGCCACGTTGTTGAGCTTGAAGGCGCAGTTGGAATCTTATATTGCGAAATGGAAGGATTCCACAGATTCTGTGCAGGATTTCAAGGCGGCAGTTGATGCGTTGAATAACGTTGATGATGCTTTGGCAGGCGACAACCCTTATCAAGCCATTATTTCGGGAGTCGCCGATTATATCGACGCATTGAAGACAAGGATTTCGTTGTCCCAAAAAGGGCAGAAATACCAGAAGGGTACCAATAAACTTACGGATGCATACAAAGCGGCTCTTGACAAAAGTACGGCGGCTTTGAAAAAAGTTGCAGCTGGTGTCCAAGGTGCGGCAGATGTTTTCGATAAGATGAAGAATGTGGTGACGCAATTGAGCGACATTCTTCAACTTGACGAGGCTTCTGACGGCGCAGCTGTACTTCAAGGAATCGCATCTGGCTTGACTATGGTCGGCACGGCCCTTGTGTTCATCAAGGCAATGTTCGACCTACTGTTGACAAACCCTCTCGTACTTGCGATTTCCGCCATCATCGCCAGTGTCGCCGCACTGGGCATGATAATGAGCAATCTGTCCACAGCCAAGGCGAACCGCGAGATTGAGAACCAGCAGGAAATCGTGGACAATCTTGAAAAGGCGTATAAGAGGTTGGAGAAGGCTATGGAGGATTCATTCGGCTCGGACTACATCTACAACTACCAAGAGCAGATGAAGAACCTCCAAGCGCAGGCTGACGCCTATCAGAAGATGGCTGACGCTGAAAGAAGTAAGGGAAGCAAGGCTGATGATGATAAGATAAAGGAATACGAAGAGAGTATGGATGACGTCTTGGAGAAGATGGATGAGATGAAACATCAGCTCAGCGAGTTCTTCACGGGGACTGACTTAACCTCGGCGGCCAAGGACTTCGCTCAAGCGTGGATTGACGCCTATCGTTCTTTCGGTAGCACAACGACCGCGATGAAAGACAAATTCAAGGAAATGATTGACAATATGATTGTTAATTCGGTTGCAGGACAGGCTATGCAAAAACTTTTGCAGCCTATCTTCAATGCTATCGACGACTATGCCAAGACTCCGGAAGGTCTTGCGGAGCATATCGGGGATATAAACGAAATGATGGATGCTTCTTACGATAGCATTAACGACACGATGATGGCCTTGATGGAACGTTTAACCGCGCAAGGTGCCAACATGCGTGCCACCGGCTCCAGCCTTTCCGGAATATCCAAGGACATCGCCGGTGCTTCCGAGGAGTCCATCAACGCCCTTGCGGCGGGCATCAACACGCAGAACTTCTATATGTCCTATATGCCGAACATAGACCGAAACGTCGCCGCTATCCTTGTGGCGATACAGGGTGGCTCTACACCTAACACCGTGGCCACGCCGCAGGCCACCTCTGTTCAGTTTGGCGACGAGACGTTCCGTGGGCAGATGAGCAGGATAGACGAGAACGTCGCCGGGATATACCAGATGATTCGCAGCGTGATAACGCCGAAGTCTGCCAATATCAACACTCATTGTGTTGGCACAAAGAGTTAATTTTCGTACCTTTGCGACATGGAGAAAGACTGGAAAAAACAGCTGCGTCACGAGGCCTCCCTGCACCACATGTGCGGGGAGAACCGCGCGGCGCTTTCGGAGGTGCAGTCCAAGGTGGAGGCCGTCGCCTTATACAAGAAAACCGTGGACTGGGCGATAAAGGAGGGTTATCCCGATTTGGAGATTATACGCCGCCATTTCAGCGACGCCGACGCCTCCGGTGTATTCGTTGACCGCCACTTTGACGGCGAGGTCCTTGATGACCAGCAGGTCTATGTTTTCCACAACTGCACCGGGACTATTCGCACGGGGCTGAACGTTGACAAGGCGATAATCCCTATGCTGCATTTCGCCAACGGATGCGACATGAAAGTGGAGAGCTGCAACGCAGACAATATGCCGTACCCTGTCCGGGTTCCGCTTTACATCTATGGTGACAGCAAGGTTGAGGCCGAGGAGTCTGCAAGACTGCATTGTCTGAAATATCTAAATACCAAATAATTATGGGTGAGACACCAATACTTTCGGACATATTGCAGAACCTCGGACTTCCGTTGGTCACGGGCATCATGGGGTGGTTCGGTAACGTCTGGCGCAGCCGTCAGAAGAAGGACAAGGACGTCCTCGACAATGTGACGCAGATTCTCGGACTCCAGAAGAAATATATTGAGGAGCAGCAGGGCACGATTGAGGAGACAAGGGCGATGAACAAGCGTCTTGAGGCGAAGCTGGACAAGAAGTCCAAGTGCATCAGACGGGCGAGCAAGTGCAAGTACACGAATATGGGTGACGGCTGTCCGGTGCTTCTTCTTGAGGAGAAGTATGACGAATCACCGGATTGCGACACCTGTCATCTGAAAAAGGAGGAAGACGATGCTGAGAGTGCGTCTTAAAATAGGGGACGGTGACGGAAGTCCGGTCTTTACGGATGAGACCTATGGCCTTGTCTATGTGTCAGCCGACAACCGCCTCGGCCCGGACATCAAGGCTTTCGAGTCCACGGCCTACCCGGAGGAGGAGGGCGAGCATCTTCTGACCAAGACGGTTGACGCGGCGTTCGATTACAAGGTCAAGTTCTACGTCAAGGCGGAGGGCAGCCTTGAAAACGCCAATCAGAAGATTGCTGCTTTCAACGCCGCGCTGTTCGACAAGGATGATAACGGCGTGAAGACATTCAAGCGGGTGTGGTTCTACAACGACTATAAGAAGACTTTGATTGTCGGCTATCCTTACCCCATATCGGAGGCCACGGACTTCTGGCGCGATTCCAAGGGTGAGTGGCACGATGTGGTGGTCGTGGAGTGGAAAATACGTGTGACTAAACCAAGTCTTTGTGATTTCAATCTAACTGCACAGACAAGTGATTAAAGGCATTACAGAGGTCAATTTTCCGTCCTATGCGACGTTGAGTCAGGCGACTGTCTCCTTGGAGGAGATGGGCAGCCGCACCATAACCACACAGGTCAAGATAGACGGCGGCGTGACGCCCGACTTCGAGAGCAAGGAGTGGAAGCTGGTCTACGGCGGCGAGGAGTTCATACTGAACACCAAGACTCCGCAGGCGACGAAGGACACGACCACGCAGAAGTCGATACTTGACCTTACCTTTATTTCCTCGATAGAGTCCGAGTTGAAACGGTACTTCTTTATCGAGATTTCCGAGGTCGAGGTGGGCACGGTCATCGTTGACAAATACATAGCGTCGCTGCGTCTGAACGTGACCGATTTCATCACAGCCTTCAACCGTGTGCTGGATTACTACTTCGGGTCGAACAAGTTCCGAATCGTGGCGGCGCAGGGCATCGAGCTTTCCCCAGAGGTCAAGGACGTGTCGATAGAATACACCTACCTTTGGGATGTGCTTCCGGTCTTCTACGACATCTACGGTCTGACTTGGCACGTCACAAAGGACGTGAACGGCTACACCATAACCGTTGGTGGTCAGATGCAGACCATACAAGACCATGTATTCCAATACGGCTACCAAGGCGGTCTCACGCGCATCGAAAGGCAGATAGAGGACGCGGATATTTACAACCAGCTTCTTGGCCGTGGCGGCGACAAGAATCTGCCTTACAGATACTTCAAGAAGGAAGACCCGAACAACACCGCCTTTGCCGGAGACCCCGATGCTTGCGCCGAGTTATCCACGGTCTATTTCGAGAGGCTTCTGGACATCAACTTCCGTTATTACGTCAAAGGTTGGCTGCGGAATCCGAACCGTCCGGCGAACGCCGATTATCCCGTGCCTACGACAACCGAGCCGGAAGAGGTGACATCCTCTTGGGCGTACCAGAAAGGATTTACCGACGAGAAGTTCCGCCCGGTGGAGTATGTCAAGGATGACGATTCCATAGCCAAGTACGGTGTGCGGCAAGGCAAGCTGGACGACAACGACGACATCTATCCGACGATACAAGGCATCACTGTTGACCCTTACGGCAGGATTGACGAGATTGTGGCCGTGGGTTCTATTACCGACGGAAGCGACGGCGTGGAGACGGATGAGAGCGGGGTGAAGAAGACCACTATCCCGGATATACTTACCAACTTAACGGTGGATAAGACATATTCTGCTAACAGGAATGTCACTGAGTCCGTGATATTGGAAAGTGATTCATTCATTGTCCCAGCGGGGTTCATCGGACAGATTGATTATAGGCCTTATACGGATAATTCGCGTTATACTCGCAATAATCCCCCTGTTGTCTATGAACCTAAAGAAAGCGAATTTTTCGCCGTTCGTGACAGTGACGGTACGTTATTTAGCATATCAAGCATTCCCGGAGGCGAAAGTTATCACCTTAAAGTCAAGTTTGTTGTTTCGGTTGCGACTAAGACAAAGGGCATTGTTGTAGAGGTAGGATTGAAGGATATTACCTTGACATCCTCTGTCAAGACGGCCTCCGGCAATGATACGGCCTTAACCTTCAACGTCTGGATAAAGAACGTGTTCCAGACCACGCAGGGCACAAGCGAGACGAACCTGCAATATATGAAGCGTGTGTGGGAGCCTGTCCTTGGTGACCGTGTGGGGAACGAGGCGAAGCTGGTTTTCTCCGACGGCTGGATGTCCGCAAGCAGCGACTACGAGTTCACCATTGTCGATTGGCCAACCGTGGATAGGACAAAGACTATCGACGGCGTTTCCTCAGAGTGGATGCTCACACTCGCCAAGTCTGACGTGGACTACGAGGCTACCGGAAAATACCTTCCGAACGCAACAAGCCCGAAGCCTGTCGGCGGTGACCATTTCTACTTCATCGGCATTGATATGCCCCACCTCTACGTAGAGTGGGCCGAGAAGAAACTTAACAAAGAGAAGCAGACCGCCTTGGAAAGCAAGGCTTACACCAACCCAACTTGGGCGGTTCAGCTGGATAAGATACGAATCAATACCCTTGTCGGCGATGAGACTGCAACGTTGATGTCACGCCTTGGGACAGGCGTTGTGATGCAGATATACGACAAGCGGTTCTCTGGCGGTCAGATTCTTTTCCTTGCCATACGGTCAATGACGATAACGTGGGCGAACGACACTGTGATGCTGCCAACCGTCGATGTGGTGCTTTCCGAGAATGTCTTGGCGAGGTCTTCCGGCTCTTCCACCTTGTCGCCGGAGACCATCATAGCGAACCTTGAATCCACGGTCAACAAGATTCAGCAGCAGAACGCCATGCTGCCTATGGTGTATCTTTCAAAGGAGAAGGATGACGTTGCCGTGGGACACATCACGATGCAGCAGGGTTCGTCTTTCGGCGATTATGCGAGCGGAATCACCGGATTCGGCGGCAACATTGATTCCATGGGACGCGGTGAGTTGGACGAGCTGACCATACGGCATTTCCTTGAAGTTCCAGAACTACGGTACAACCGAGTTTCAATACAGATAGGAAACAGGTGGAACGCTCCGGGAGGCGGCATTATCGAGCGTGTGGAGCCGGACTATGACGCTGACGGCAACATGCTGAACTCCGGAGTCATCTACCTTCACTTGGAGGAAGGCGAGATTGGTATGGTCGCCTTGGATGACATCTGCATGGGCATCTACCACGACGGCATCACGGCAGACACCAACGCACTCGCGGATTCGGACGACGGCATCGGAAACTTTTACTTCTCCGGGTTCTACACTACTTATTTCCGTGTGACCGAGATACTTGCAGGTGACAACCATGTGTTCCGCTACGCCATTCGACCGGCAAGCGACACTTGGACTGAAACACATCATCCTTGCGAGGCGATGCACTTCGTCGGCTACGGAAACTTCTCAGACACGACAAGGCAGACATCACGCTATTCGACAAGGACTTACGAGCGTTATCTGAAAGGCGTGAACAGTTGGGAGTTCACCAAGGACAACATAGGTGCGCAGTTCGGCGACCTGTCCAATCTCAACGTGTTCAATCTGAACATGACCGGCTACTCCGCCTATCTGAACAACATCTACATGTCCGGTGTGGTCGAGCAGTTCCTGAACCTCCCGCTGCGTCTGGAGATAGACACTGAGGGGCAGGACACGCTCGCATACGGGGAATCGCTGAACGTCACATGCACCGTCTACAAGGGATGGGATGACATCACCTCGAAGGTGACTTCTTGGAAGATAGCCCGTGACACCGGCAACCCAACAGAGGATGCGGCATGGGCGCTGCTTGACAAGGCGAAGAATTTCAACGGCAGCATAACGATAGAGCATGGCAAGGAGTACAGCGACCTTGGTAACATCGGGGTCAGCACGTTGTTCACCATTACAGCTACTTTATCAAGTGGTGATACAACCAATTACTCGTTGGCTTTCTGATATTTTTTGTAACTTTGTAATTAAAATCATGAAAAGCAACAAGCAACGAATAGGGATAGATTACGCGCCTTTGAACGTGGCGGTGTCGGTGGAGTGCCTGACGCCCGCGTCTTCGGCCATGCAGGTGTACAACTCGGCAACCGGGGAGTACGACCCGGACAGGGCAGCGAGCCCTTCGCAGTTCTGGCCGCAGGTGAATGCCAATGCCTCGGACGGGTCGTGGGATAACCAGTATGCGAACTCCGTCCTTGCGCAGATGCGGTGGTACGTCAACGGGACGCTCATCTCCGAGCATCCGGACTTTCAGGGGACAACGGGTGACGGGGCGGCCCTGTATTCAATTGACGAATCCTCTTCCAACTATCGGGGAGCCCTGACGATAAGAAAGAACGTTCCTCCGGGGCAGCCATATTCATTGCAGTTCAAGGCGGTGGTCGCAGATCCGCGCCTTGGGACGAACATCCAGATTGCCACGGAGACGTTCCTTCTGTCCACGCAGGACAAGTCGGAGGATTCCTATTCGATAGGCATCGGTGACGACCAGATCATCCAGTACAACCCTTTCAAGGACAAGCTGCACCTGTACGAGTACAAGGTGGCCCATGGGCTGATTGCCGCAAGCGATTCGGCCAAGGCCGCGGCCACGGATGAGAACTCTTACATCAGGGCTATCCCTGTTGCCGTCTATAAGGCTGGGACAAAGCTGACTTCGGGTTTTTCGCTGGAGCTGTACCGCGTTGACGGGGCAAGCAAGTTCACGAAGATGACGGCAGCCGATCCGGAAGTGGTGTCGGTGTCGGCATCGGGTGTGTCGCTCGACCTTCGGCTGATAGCCAAGGCGGATTTCCTTGTCAAGGCTGTCTTAGAGGGGAATAAAGGCCCGGCTCCTCAGATCCAGTTCTCTGTTGGCAGGATCTATCCGGACTACAAGATAAGCCCGACCAACGGTGCGTCCATCCTTCCAATGGATGTGATGCGCTTCGACAAGGCGATGGTGCAGTCTGATGGCAATGTGGTTGATTGTCCGGAGAGCATCATACGCATCGTCTGGAAGACGGATTCTGCCTATCTGACGGGGTTGGAACACAATGAAGGGGGCAAGACCCTCTTCGAGCTTGACAAGACGATGATAGGCAGGAGTTACGGGGACGACTGGCTGGAGATCTACACGGAATCCGAGATAAAGGAAGCCCACAAGGTGGCGGTGTCGGGCGGTGACACGCTCGTGGACGGAAACGGCAACATTTTAATCATCAACTGATATGCATTACATCATAGCGGACAAAGCGAGGGCGGCGGGCTTCGGGATAGACCTCTTCGGTCACAGGACGAAAGGTAGTCTTGTCATAGTCAACGAGAAGGAACTCCCGGACGTTCCGGGCGACACCCCTGCCAAGAAGGCAAAGGCTCTTGGCGGCAAGGTATATTCTGATGAGGGAATAAAGAAGGCCCTTAAAGAAGGAGGTTGGTCATGAACAACTACAGCACGCAGAACAGTCTAACGGTGAAACGCCTCAGAAGCGGTGACACCTTCTTCATCAGCATCGGAAGCAGTCAACCGCTTTTCCAAGCCGTGGATCCAGACACTGGTTCTCCCACACCGGACTGGACGGTGCCGGACAACCAGCCGGTGCTGACCCCGCAGGTGACATCAGCAAGGGTCAACACGGTGACTCTCGGAGCTCATCAATGGAAGTACAACACCAGCACGCTGAACTTCAACGGTGCGGTGTCGGGCGATTGGCGGACGGATTCCACGGGCAAGTTCCAGATGAACACCGTCACGGGGGCTTTGAGGATAATCGCCAACCTTGCGAGCAAGGACAATCAGGCAAGCGACACTCTGACATATTCATGCACCGCTTCATCCGGTGGTGTCGATTACCAGCTCACGAAGAGCATTGACATTCAGATCCAGCCGATGGGCTCGTCTTCCTATATCGGTACCATCAATGCGACTTCGGAGCAGCTTACCGAGAATGTGAAGTCGACAGCGGTCATGACCAAACTCTACCTTGGAGGCACGGAACAGACCGGCTATGTGGTGAAATGGTACAAGGATGACACCCTCTGGTCCGACAAGAGCGGTGCAACGATAACTGTCACGCGCAGCGACGTGGACGGGACACAGCTCATCATAGCTGAGTTCTACAAGTCAGCCGATGACACCGCTCCGGTGTTCAGGGCGGCAATACGAATAACCGACACCCTTGACGACTACCATCTGGAGCACCGCTTCGTGGTCTCGGCATCAGACCGGAGCACCAACGGGGCGAACAGGGAGGTCAGCGATGGGAAGCCGGTCTATCTGGAGGCCTATGTGATTAACGTGCGGACGAACACAGAGCTCACCGGCATCACCGGGGCAAAGTGGGTGTCCAACATCATGGACAAGGACACGTGGCAGTCGCTTCTGAGAATCCCGGCCACGGGGCAGAACACGGGAGCTACCAACCTTGTGACGGTCACGACAACACAGACGGACGTTGACGGGGCGGAGAAGGATGTGGTGGTCGTGTCGGAGGTAGAATGGGAAATGTAATTCAAAAATCAAGAATATGGCAAATCAGGAATTAGGCACGGTCACAACTGTTGCGTCACTGCTGAAATCGGATTCGCTCATCGTGGAGGTGGGCGGTTCCATACGGAGGATCACCGTGGAGGAGTTCCTTGCGGCTGTCAACTCAGGGCAGACGCAGCTTCTGCACTCCGTGGCTTGGGGTATCCCAATCAAGGACGAGCTTCAATCATCACCGGCTTGGGGTATGGTAGGCAACACGGCCGCCTACAACGCCTACAAGGCGCAGGTGGGGAGGTATCTCATGGATGCCAACGGACGGGCGGCAAAACTGCACCCGAACAACTCAGGGGTGTTCGCTGACGGCACTACACTCGATGAGACCAAAGGCAACGTCGTGGTCATCGCCCCGAAGCTCTACTATCTCTATCAGGTGGATGCCGAGACGAACATCCCGTACCTGTGGATGTCTCAGCAGCCGATAAGCAAGCGGTTCATAGGCACGGCAGACAACGGAGAGAAGATTGTCGTTGGTGCTTACCAAGGCTCCATCGTCTCCAGCAAGCTTGTGTCACGCTCAGGCGTTGACTTTTTCACCGGTGGGTATTCCATCAACGCATACTGGAATGCCGCGCAGGCATTCGGCTCGAACTGGGGCATCGTTGACTATGACATCATGCGCTGGATAGGGATGATGTGCCTCTGTGAGACGGGGGGCAACGCCAACATTCAGGCTGGCATCGGACAGGGTGTCGGAGGCGCAGCGGGATTAGACTGGACAGCGTTCCTCGCGTCAACCACGCTAAGGAAGACCGGTGGAACCAAGGGTCTCGGTGACGCGACCGGCAGCGTGGCAATAAGTGACTCTGACGCCAAGTCGGACTCAAGCCATGTGTCGGTGCTCGGTGTGGAGGACTGGTGGAACAGCCAGTGGAACTTCATCCAAGGAATGTTCTGCGGCACATCGGCCAACGAGGGGCAGGACGGCACGGAAGTTTTTGCCTATACAGGCAACCGCATGCCATCATCCTCCGAGCTGGCTTCGCATCCGAACGGGCTTTACCGCAAGCTCACAAGACTGGCATCTTCCGGCTATGTGTCAAAGATGCTAAAGGGAGAGTACTTCGACCTCATCCCTTCTGGGCTGTCGGGAGACTCATCGTCCTATTGGTGCGATTACTTTTGGGGCAATGATACAGGACAGGTTTGTCTCGTCGGTGGTTCCGCTTTCGGGGCGCTCTCGGGTCCGTTCTTCGTCATCTCGCGCAACGCTTGGTCGATCTCGGACTCGCTTTTCGGCGCCCGTCCTGCATTCTACGGCCCGGTGACAATAGTGGGAGGAGGGTCCATTTAGGATGATGCTGAATAGAGCATATACTCGTAAACGTAATCCACGGTGGAGCGGGCTGGTCGCTTTGAGCGGCCAGAGCCGCTCCCGCGCCTGTGGTAGGCGGGAGGGGATAAGTGTCGTCGTCGGGGTTTGTCTCGTCGGTGGTTCCGCTAATAACGGGGCGAACTTTATTTCTTGCTTTGTGCGAGATTACCTCTTCGTTCTCGATTATATGCTTTCATACACTCCTTACACAGATACGAGCGTCCGTGATTTTTTACATAATAAAAATCATCGATGGGCTTCACAATGCCGCAACCTTTACAAAGTTTCTTTGTGTGGTCAATTTTTGACGGAAGAATGCCGTTTTTTTTGAAGTTAGAGAAAGCCGCTTGATAAGCATTATGGGCTTCTTCGGCTGTTAAAAACATACCAAGATGATAACGAACCTTGTTTATATTTATAGCTGCTCCATATTTGCATCGCGCAGGATAATAATGGACGCCACGCCCAAAGGGATTCGTTTTAGCCCTTGCTGTATTCTCACGTGTAGTGATTTTTCTCAAATTGTCTAAATGGTTGTTTGCTTTATTTCCGTCGATATGGTCAATAACCAAATCATCAGACGATGTTAATTTTTGTTTTTTATTGAATGAGTAATATACTATTTTATGAAGATAAGTTGTGTATTTCAAGCCATTCTTGTTTAGACTAATATGTAAGTAGCCGTGACTGTCTGGTATGGCTTTAAGTTTTCGGCCTGTTTTCAAAGAATAAACATCGCCCGAATCCGAAACGGCATAAATACCTTCATAAGTGACAACATTAACGATTCTCATGATATATTATTTTTGTTTATGTAAAGTTAGAGACAATTATTCGATTTAACAACTTTTTTAGATAAAATAAGAACACGAATAATTGATATTCAAATTATATTTTTACCATGAAGTGTTATTTTGATTACAGCGGAACGGTGCCTTCCGGAGTGAAGGCGGTACGCGAGGGGTTGACCACAAGGGTTTTCTTCGATTATTCAACGGAGACGAGGAAGGACATGGACGGGGAGGACGTCACCGTTCTGACAGCCGAGAACGTGGATGTGGAGAGTTCCGATTACGGTGACATCGTGAACGCGATAGTCCGGGACCGCTACGCGGCTGACAAAGTGGAAGCCATAATGGCCAACTATCAGGAGGCGATGGATTCGACCTCATCCCTGACAGAGGACAAGCGGGCTGAGTACAAAGCCGAATACGAGGCGTTTCAGGCTTGGCGCGCGAAGGCGAAAGAGGTGGCGACCGCAACCGTTGGACAGATAAGCGCATAGCGTATGAATGCTCAGGGAAGTCAAATGGTCACTAGGGCACGGCCCGGCAAGGACGGAGAGAACGGCAAGGACGGGAAGTCTCTATACACATGGATAAAGTACGCTGATGACGCGCAAGGCGGTGGAATCAGCGATAGCCCTGTTGTGGGCGGAGAGCTTAAGAAGTATATCGGTTTCGCCTACAACAAAACCACTCCAATTGAGAGCAACGTTGCCGCAGAATACACTTGGTCTCTATTCAAGGGGACAGACGGAGCCGACGGCCTTCCGGGGCAGCCGGGTGCTGACGGCAAGACTTACTACACGTGGATAAAGTACGCTGATTCACTCGGTACTTCCGGCTATCCTACGAGCATGTACGACACTCCGAAGACCACGACGGAGTACATCGGCATTGCGGTCAATCAGACTACACAGACAGAGGGGACAGACCCAAGCAAGTACACGTGGAGCAAGTTCAAGGGAGACCAAGGGGTACCCGGCAAGGACGGAACGAACGGTACAGATGGGAAGGACGGGAAAGATGGCCTGTCCTACCGCTACTCGAAATGGGCGGCTGGAGTGGAGTACCGGAACGACAACAATCCGTATTACCGGGACAGCAACGGGCAGGGCTTCATAGACGTGGTGCTCACAGAGTCCCTAAGCATGTACGACCCTAACGATGACACAACGCGTCCGAAGGCGTTCATTTGCCGCAAGACGCACACGTCAGGGAACACGGTAGAGTTCTCGTCAGAAGGCGGTTGGACACAGAGCGGGAACACGTTCACGTCTAACAAAGGAGTCCAATCCACGTGGGCGAAGATAAAATTCCTTACCTACGCGGCCAACACGGTAATCACTGTGAAGATTACAGCGTCCAGCGAGGCGAACTACGACTGGGGCTACGTCTGCGGCCTGGACAAGGCTTACAGCACCAGCGACTATCTTGCCAAGGTGTCAGGGACAAACACGCAGACGGTGGAGATAACCGTTCCAACGCGTGGTGAGCATTATTTCTATGCAGGTTATGCCAAGGATTCATCAGGCGATGCCAACAACGACAACGTGGTTGTGGAGATTCTGTCAGTCTCTCCAACCCCCATCCCGCTTGCGGTCGGGGAATACTGGGCGCAGATAAACTCAATGGCCCCGATACTGTCGGCTCTTGTGATTGCTGATAGAATCAAAGCGAACTTCATCGATGTCGAGAATCTAGCCGCCAACTCAGCGTTCATTGACAGCCTCACGGTGAACAGGCTCATCGCGGGAATCCAGAACGGGCAGAGGGTGGAGATAACACCGGACAACAAGTCCATCAACATCTACGATTCAGACGGGACATTGGCATCAACGTTCGAGGGGAACAAATACACGGACATAGTGGCTCTGTTCGGTGACAGTTCGGGAAGTTTCTCGGTGACATCTGCGAGTGGGTCGGATTCCGCCAATGCTGGAAGTAACGGTGCGAGGCAAACTAAAGTGATAGATACGAAGGTGACTTCCGCAGTGGAACTGACGTCTCCATCACAGATAACCATTGGCGCAGGAACACTGGCGCTCAATGTTTCCGTCCCATCGGCAAGCAGTGGTGACTACAAACCTGAGTATGAGGCATATCTCAGTATTCGTGCGTATGTTTACAGTGATTCAGCTTGCGAGAATCTGAAATATTCCATGGAGATAGGCACATGTATGGTATCAGGTGAGAACACTGACAGTGGAGCTTATACCGACCGCTCTACGATGAATTTGGCAAACAGGACCGTGACCATAGACTCTGGTTGGGTAAAGATAGGTGTGCGAGGTGTCATCACAGTTCAAGGACTGCAATGTTATGGCTCGGCTTCTTGGAGCGGCCTTGCTAACATCACATATAATCAGGATTTCTACGTGTCCCGTTACTTTGCCAATGGTTTATGCCTTGGTGCGAGAGGTAACAATTACATTTCGTTGTATAATCAAGCCTCCGGCGGCATGCGGATGAAGATGGAGAACGGTGGCTACGGCTTCGACTTCTCCGACAACGGCATCAAGTTCCGCAGAAGCGCATCGGAGGGATGGAAGAGCCTTATTCCTACCTACGGGCTGCCTCTCGGTGTGCTGGCCATGGGAACGATGAACCTCAAGTCCACGTCCCCATCAATGGGAACGTACAAGATGGTCAAGGCAACGAGTACGGACAAAATATCAGTGTCTTGGCAATCGAACGGAACGTTCAAGGTCACTATCCCGTCAGCATGGGGAAGCAACTATCTTGTGCAGCTCACCACGTTGGGACGAACCACAAGCGATAATCCAGCAAGCGCATCGGTGTATACAAAATCAACAGGATCGTTCATCGTTGACACCATGAGCCTGAAAGGCAATTATGTTAGCGAGGTGCAGGTCATGTTCATGATTGCAAGACTGGAGGATTTCAATGTCTGACTTAACAAAAAATTTCTCCTACGAGGAGTTCACTGAATCGAGCACGGCCATGGCAAGGGGGATTGACAACAGTCTTCCGAACCTGGCCGTCAAGTCCGCGGTCAAGGAACTTGCGGAAAAGTTATTGCAGCCGCTCCGTGACGCTTACGGCAGCGGCATAAGAATCACATCTGGCTATCGCTGTCCCGCTCTGAACAAGGCTGTCGGCGGTGCGGCGACATCGGCGCATCTTACCGGCTTTGCCGCTGATTTGCAGCCAATGAACGGCGACATCGCCGGTTTTACGAGATTTGCCGTGGATTGGCTGAAACGCACAGACACCGCGTTTGACCAGTGCATAACCGAGCGGAACACCAAGACAGGTGCGAGATGGCTCCACATCGGTCTGAAAGGACCGGGCGGAAAGCAACGCAGACAATTTCTAAACATCACATTATGACAAAGTTTGTTAAAGTTTTGAGGTATCTGTGGGAACTTCCGCAGAACCTCTTGGGGTTTACCCTTTTCCAGATTTACAGCATTGATTGCTACTGTATGGAATCACCCTACGGTGATGCCCGTGTCCTCTACTCGGAGAAAATGAAAGGCGGCATCAGCCTCGGGAGGTATATTATACTGCCTTGGAAGTACAGGGAGTACGGCAAAGGCTCGTTCATCGAGAAGACGCACAAGCATGAGTACGGCCACACGAGGCAGTCGCTGCGCCTCGGCTGGCTCTTCCTCCTTGTGATAGGCATACCGTCAATCACATGGGCGTGGATGCACTCGACGTTCAAAAAGTTCCAGACCGTGGATTATTATTCTTTTTTCACGGAGAAATGGGCGGATAGACTTGGCGGTGTGAAAAGATAGTGCTATATTTGTGTCGGTGATTAAGAACGTTGTATTACTTCTTTTTTCATTTCATAAATGGTTAGTTAATGAGTTTTCGGTCTCCCCGCCGTGAGGTGTGGAGACTTTTTTTTGCAAAAAAACATGGAAAAGAAAGTTTTGTTTTTAATATGTATGGCAATCTCCGCCACGCTTGGCTTCCTTGGCGGCAGAAACGCCCGTAAAGAGACGGTTACAGTCCAAGTGGATACATTGGCCATCCGTGACACAATCGTCGATTACAGGCCGATTCTGAAAGAGACAAGGATTATCAGGAAGGACACTGTGCGTCTGGTGGCCACAGACACACTTTATATTCACGATACAGTCTCCGTGGCCGTCCCTATCACCCTTGACCGTTATACAACAAAGGATTATGATATAGCAGTGTCTGGCTTCCACACAAATCTCGAATACGTCAAGGTTTTTCCAGAGACAAAGATAATCACAAAGACGGTTACAGAGTCGCAAAGAAAGTTTCGTTTCGGCCTTGCGACGGGGCCGTCGGCATGTCTCACACCGGACGGGCGGTTCGCTTACGGTCTAGGTATTACGGGCGGCGTTTTAATTACATTCTGACATGAGCAAAGCAAAATTTAAGATAAAAGTCCAGAAAGGCAAGAAGTCTGGCACGAAACTTGCGGCACTACCAATCAAAGTGGTGAAGAATGACAACCCCAACGGAGAAAGACTCATGGGCAAAGGCATTCAAATCACCGTTAGCCCTAAAGTTAATAGCCATGGACAACCAAGACGAAAGCGATGAACGTATAAAACGACTGATACTTACATTAAGGGATATTACACTTGCGGTACAGATAGCACCGTTTGTGGTGTCCCTTTTTTATATTGTTGGTATCATTGTCCAGACATTCTGCCCGGTGGACACGGCATGGCTGTTCAGTATCATCCTTTTCACGCCACCGCCAATTATCATCATAATGCTGATATTCTCAAGGATACTGCGTCTTTGCAGATGGCATCGCCTTGCCAGCGCCATACCGCTTGTGCCATTCTGCTTCACAATCATCGACGCTTATCTGATAGAACTTACAGATATTGCCGTATATATCCTGAACGGAATCACCGTTTGCATGACCATTCTGCTGCTTGCGGCTGCATACAATGTTTTTCTAAAACCACATCATTATGTTTAATCCTAAAGACTATCTAATCGAGATTCTTGAGTTCTACATCAAGAAGTTGCAAAGCGATTCTTGCACCATGGAGGAAATCAACAGTGCGACACAGGCTATCGAGTCCAGTATGAAAGTTTACGGCTCAATCAGCGACATCGCGGACTTCTACAACAAGCCTGAGACAACTATCCGTGTCAACATCTTCCGCAAACTTCTGGATAAACCTATCCGCAAGGTGCTTTATCCGTTCCACAAAATACATCGTATTGTTCCAGACAGTTGGCGCAGTAGAAACGATTTAAGGATATAACGTAACTTCCTTCTCTATTCCCTCCGCGATGTAGTAACTTTGTGCCAAGACCGAATGGCGGTCGAAACACACTAATACCAATATCATGGAGACAAAAACTTATGTAATCGGCGACGGCACCGGCACGGGCAACAGCGGAATGTGGGGCTGGCTCGCCAATCTTGCGCAGAACAGGGGAGTTGACCCGAACGTTCTGGCGATGATGAACAACAACGGCGGCTGGGGAAACGGCGGCTGGATTTGGTTCTTGTTCCTTATCCTCCTTTGGGGCGGCAACGGTTGGGGCGGCTTCGGACGAAACGGCCAAGGCACAGCCGACCTTGCGTCCCTTATCAATGGGGATAACGGCAGGGACTTGCTGATGCAGGCCATCAACGGGAACGGGACAGCCATCAGCCAACTCGCTTCTACACTGAACTGCTCCGTAGGACAGATTCAACAGTCCATCAACGGCGTGATGACACAGCTCCAGTCACTCGGCAATCAAGTCGGTATGTCTGGGCAGGCCATCATCAACGCCATCCAGAGCGGCAACTGCTCTATCGAAAGGCAGCTCGCCCAGTGCTGCTGCGACAACAGGCTTCTCACTACACAGCAGGGCTATGAGAACCGAATCGCCATCTCCGAGCAGACCAACATCCTCGGCTCGAAGATTGACCAGCAGAGCGTGCTTATCAACGACAAGTTCTGTCAGTTGGAGCAGCGTGAGTTGCAGAACAAGATTGACGCTCTCCGCGAGGAAAGGTCAAACCTTCTGGGACAGATTTCACAGGCCAACCAAACCGCGCAGATAGGACAGTACATCAACCATGCGTTCACACCGCTCAACTCGGCTTTGGCGGCGTTGCAGTCAGAGGTTGACGGAATCAAGTGCAAGCTCCCGCAGACGCAGGTCGTACCAGCACAGAACGGTGTCTATCTGTCCCCTTGTCAAGCCACACTTCTTGGCCTTAACGGTTTGAACGGACTTGGCACAGGTGTAATCGGCAACGGCCCTTGGCTGTAAGTTGAACCGGGCCGCCTCTTGACGGCCCATAATACTTTTGAGTATGATACCGTTTTATTTCATGGCCAACAGAGGCGGGATTCCAAGAGTAAAATCCGAAAGCGTGACCGTCACCGCTACTGACGTGAGGTTCAACTTCACAAGTGACGCACGGTTCGCAAGGAACTTCAGCGGATTCGTCGCTGTCTGGCTTGCGCAGGCGATACCGACGGGAACTACCGGGACACTGCCAGTGGTATTCTCCTCCGTGGCTTCCGGCGACCAGGCCGTAACTACCTTAGACAACGCAGCCGTCACCGTGAACAACATCAGCGGCACGGGAATCTACATCGCCTATTATGAGGCTTCAACAGGAACATTGCAACTCCTTACAGGACTTGCGTAACAATTAAATCATCAGAGACATGTTCAGCGCATTGAGACAGTCAGGCACAGTGTATCTACTGACAAAGGGTGACATCCCGACCCTGAAGACGGGTGTGGTTCAATCGGTTTCTTCTCCGGTCACGAAATTCGGCACGCAACTGATGCCGGGACAGTTCCAGCAGGATACTGTCATAGACTTGACCGTGAAGGCAGGCGACGAGTTGCTGACCTTCAAGCAACTTCCGTCCGCGGCGGTCATCGCATCTTCCGGCAACATGGTTATTTCCGAAAGCCGTGACGCCATGATAGCCGAGGTTGAGAACATGATACGGACAAGCAAGGAAGTCCTTGGGAGCGTGGACTATCACAAGAACGCTCTGGAGGCCTGCGAGTCCATCATGTGCTCACTCAATCCGCGGCTTGCCGAGGAAAGGGAACAAAAGGAAAAGATTGAAACGCTTGAAAAACGGCTTGGCGGCATGGAGGAATCCATAGGTGATATGAAGGAGCTGCTGGTCAAGGCGCTGAACAAGGTCTCTAAATAAAACAAGACAGAATCATGAGAATAATTGAGATAACAGAAAGCAAGCTGGACAAGATGTCCGACTTGGCTGAGGAAATGCTGACCGCCGGGGGAAGACTGATGCACTGCATCAGCGAGCTGGGCGAGGAGAGCGGATTCAACATGCGCGGGGGCGACGGGGACTATCGTTCCATGTCTACTATGAGGCGCAGGCACGAACGCGATGATTATGACGGTGATGACTTCGGTGAGCGCCGTCGCAGATACCGCTATTAGCCATGTACAGGGAACCGCTTGACATTTACGACGAGAGGCCGGCGGCTATGGTCGCCTACCTCCGTCACAACGGAATGCACTTCAACGGCAAGGCGCAGGAGTTCGCATCCTCGCAGATGCGCAAGAAGAACCCGGCAACCGGAAAGATGGAGCGCATCGACGCGTGGGGTAAAGAGCAGGTCGATGACATGCTGAAACGTAACGGGATAACCTTGGAGAACGCCGTCGGACACGATTATGTTTTCGTGGCTAACATGGCCAAGGCTGATTTCTTTGGTTCAAGCATAGAGGACGAGGCGCACCTTGCCAAGTATGTCAAGGATGTCATTGACGATCTGGACCAGGCTGACGGATTCATCTTCAACCGTTGGTATGCCGACACAGTGCGTTCCGGCATCCCCGTAGATTGGGAGAGCATATTATGATGGTTCAGCGTGTCTCTTTGCCCGATTGGCGGTGGAACGTGATGTTCTGCTACGACGCGGTAGCCGATGACACGGACACAATTCTTGATTTGATGGACGAGGCGGGAATTTCAATCGACAAGATTGAGGCCGCAGAAAGAATCCTTTCACACATCCAGTCCAACACAGGCCTCACCGCCTCATCCTTCAATTCAAGAACCTCCGTCTGCGTGATAGGCAGGGCATCATCCGTGTTCGAGTTTCAGAACACCTACGACCACGAAAAGGGACACGTCACAATGCACATAGCAAAGGCCATCGGGATAGACCCTTTCGGCGAGGAACTGCAATACCTTGCCGGAGAGATAGGGGCAAAAACATATCCGGTCGCAAGGATGTACCTTTGCGCCGGATGCGGTGAGGGCAGATAGGGGCGGCAAGTTGCCCGTCTGTCAAAACAAGCGCCGTGCGGTGGGATTCGCGCGGCGCTTTTGTCAATCGTCAAGAAGGAACTCTTTTGCATACGGCAAAGACCGTATGAAGTCGCAGAAAGCACCGTAGTCCTCTTTTAGTTTGTGGTTCTTTCTTTGTGCAAATATGTTCCTAAGACACAGATAGTTGGTCGTGCAGCGCATGAACAACTCTATGCCTTGCGGACAATTCGACACCAAACGCATGAAGTTCTCGTATGTCGGAGATTCCAAATACGCCTTTTGCAGAGCCGAAACCTCTTTTATGGTATTCTCTGTAACATATTTGTTACAGCATTTGCCTATATCCATCATGTAGAGTTTGTGCATCTTGCTGCTGGAGTTCACTATCTTTAAGAAAGTGTACCGTTGCAGTTCCGGACTGATGTAGTTCGGATATACCAAGTCAAAGGCGACACGGATCCCGGATAAGAAGTTGGAGTGACCGCCGCCAAGCGGTGCAAGTTTTTTCGCCCTCTCAAGAGACTTCTCGAACTCCTCGTTAGTGTATTCCGGCAGTTCAAGCCGCATCGAGTTGCGGCACGCTATGACCGATTCCTTCAAGTCATAGACCCTCACATTCTCAACCCTAAGCATTGTTTTTCTCCGCAATTAAAGGATTGTACAATTTCGCTCCAACGTAGTCGCAGTCGTCGAAAGACTCGATGCAGAACTGGACCATAGAGTAACCCATCAGCACAAGGAACTTGTATATGGTGTCCTTGCTTGGCGGTGTGGTGCCTCGCTCTATCTTCCACAGCGTGCTTTTTGACACGCCAAGACGTGCGGCGAATGTCCGGAGACTCTCATCGCACTCCAGACGCGCTTTCTTGAATACTTTGCCGGGATTCATCAGAATTTGTTGATTTGGTTAATTATCTGAACCACGGTATTGACACGCTCCTTGGCAATCTTCTTTGTCAGTCCGTTGGCATCCGCACGCTCCGCTCTTTTTATCAGAGCATTAGACAGTTCCAGAAGGCCTTGGATTATCGCTCCCTTGGCAAGATAGACATTCTCGCCCTTACTTTCTTTTTCGCAGTACGAGGCGGTGATTGTCCCGTCCTCGGCGAAAGTCACGGCTATTTTGGCCGGTTTTTTATTTGCCTGTGCTGCCATAACCGCCTTCTCCTCTTTGTGTTTCAGACAATTCATTCGCCTCAATTACCTCCACTTCCGGCAACTTCACAAAAACAATCTGCGCTATTCTGTCGCCGACAGCATAGACGTTAGCCGTGAAAGGGTCGGGCACGTTGAACACCGCCGTAACCTCGCCACGATAATCGGAATCTATGACCCCCACGCAGTTAGACAGAGACATATCCTTTTTGCAGACTGACGACCTCGGAAATATCAGTCCGACATAACCGTCCGGTATCTCGAATGCGAGTCCGAATCCGTACTTGATTTGCTCTCTCTCTTTGTCCCATGATGCGGATATTGCCGTCAAATCAAAACCGGCTGATTTCTCCGTTCCTTTGCTTGGCATCACCGCTCCGGGGGTGAGCCGCTTGATTTTCACCTTTATCATTATTAAATTGTTTTAATGCGCTCTTGCGCTAAACGAAAATAGTCTTTATCCAATTCAATGCCAATGAAATCGTACCCAAATTTCTTGCAGGCCATTCCGGTTGTCCCTGCACCCATGAACGGGTCAATGACCGTCACGCCCTTTGGAAGAACACCAACTATCCGTTCCATGACTTCCAAAGGCATTGTGCACGGATGATTGATTCCATTCTTTGCCTTGCTTACGTTTTTGACTTGATTCACGACGAACCAGTCGTACATCGCCGCACCAGTGTAGCCCATTGCTAACCTTTTTTTTATGCGCTTATCGTTTGGATTTTTGTATGGCTGCGTCACTTGTTTCATTACAGGCTTGACATCGAAAAATGCAACATCCCGATGCTGCCGTGCCGTATTGGAATTGTAGCACCAAGAAATGACTCTTTGGGGAACCTTGTCCAATGCTTTCGCAATCTTGAACAACATCTCTGGATAGTGAATCAGCACGGACGGTCTATCGCCTATGACAGAAACAAGCCAAGCAAGATATTCCGTCTCCTTTCTTTTATCTCCGTAGGACTTGTACTTGTAGCCTATGTTGAATGGCGGGTCAGTGACTATGACTGAATTGGATGGCACAGGAATTTCTTTCAAGATTGTCGTGCAGTCACCGCAGAAAAGATTAAGCATTGTCATCAAAATAGTTTATGCGAAGCCCCTCTTCCTGAGTCTTTCTATTTATTTCATATTCCCTCGGAAAATATTTCTCGAAAAGACGGTCATATTCGCCGAACGAAATGTCCCTGTCGAAAAATACTAACACAGAATCTCCATTGGGCTTAACCCAGCAGCCGTTTTCATCCAAATTGAATCCAGCCTCTTCTGGATTGACCACAAAATCTTCCTTTTCCGTCAATCCAAAAACAACCAACTCTGGTTTGTCAAGCCTCCACGCAAAAAGTCGCAGAGACGGGGTGACAAACAGAATCTTGCATTCAATGCCGTCTATCTTCTGAACGCCAACAAATGCGTCTTTGTCAAAGTGAATATCTGTCTTCATTTTCAAAAACTAAACATCCAGTCATCATTAAACATTTCGGGGTGCTTCGGCCTGTACGGCTTCGCTTTAATCTCCGCTACCCTCGGCTCCCACTTGATTTCCTTGTGCCACCTGCGTTCGCCTTTCAGACATCCGCAGCTCTCCGACACGCCACGCTTCAAGTCCGAGCCTTTAACCTCTCTGATTGTTCCGCAGTCACATTTGCAAAGAAAATATTTGCACTTGGAAGGTGCGTTCTTGCTCGGCAGTTTTGATCCTGCGAAAGACTGGACAACCCAGTGGCCGAAACGGTCGCCCGGATTTATTTCGACTTTCGCCATTCTTCCAACTCCTTTTCAGTCCAATACCCGGAATACTCTCCGTTTGCGAGGAAGTTATCCAAGTCATACCATATTGGCTCCCAGCCGAAATTGTCTTGTCTAAAACAACATTCTTTGCCGGGAACCGGGACGAGTTTTCGCTGCCAAGTCTTGAACAGCGTCTTTCCGTTTACCACTATATGCTCCGAATCGTCGAAACAACTTGCGAACGTCTCCCACGGTATAAAGTGGTTGATGTCGCTGACAGAAAATGAACTTTCGAAGATTGGTTTCTTTTCTTCGACCTTGTATGTATTGGAATGAGCGTCATATACAAGGTTTGCCAAGGTCTGCATCACGTCAAACGAGTCTACTTCACTATTAAAGAAAGTGAACAGCGTTTCAAGTGGATTGAGTTTGTCCTTATCTGTCATCCGGTCTATTCTGAACCCGAACGGCAACACTATCCGCAAGCGCTCGTATATCTCCCTGCGTATGTCATACGCAGTGAACTGCCGTCTTTCCGGTGTCAGCCTGTGATAGTAGTGTTGTGGTATCTCGTAGGCGAGACACGACACGTATGTCTTGCTTCCTATCGCATAACGGTAGGAAGTCCACATCAGCATCTCCTCGAACAAGGAGCATTTTTTCTCTTTTTTACCCATGTCTAAAAGTTAAGGGAAGGCCGCCCCTTCCCTTTATCTATGTTGAATGGCTTGGCTTGAAACACACTTCGGCGGCAAAAGCGGTATTCGTTTACCTGCAAGAAACGTGCCTAATCAATCACCACGTTACCCTTGATTCCCTTCCCTCCCCAGTCTGCCACATAGACCTTGCACGGGGTGTACTGGCTCGGCCCATCGAACATCACCACCTCGCTGTCCTGCGGCATCGCCTGCAAGGCCGCTATAAGTTCCTTTACCGTCATTGCCAGTCCTCCTCGTCCAAGTCGCACTCGACCTCGACATCATCGTTACCGTGAAACACAACTCCTTTCAGATGCTCGCAGCCCCTGCAATCGTAGGGGCACTCGCAAGGTGCGTCAAGCGGTATCATCTCCGCTAATTTAACCCACTTCATACTTTAAGGTTTTTCGCCAAATCATTAAGTCCAACCAAGCGCAGGGCGTGCTGCAACTCGTGGACGTAGGATAGTGTCAGATCGTTGATGTGGCACATATAGAAAGGATGCCCCGATATGGTACCCTCCTTCAGGTCGTATGACAGATTTAACAAGCCGTCATCGGCGAACTCAACCTTCAGCCGATAGTTGTCTTTCTCCAGAACATGATAGTATTCATAAGAAGACCAGCCGTTCATCTCCAGAATCTTTGTGGTGAGCGGCACAGGCTTGACATCCTCATCCCTGAACGTCTCTATCGTCTTCAAAGGAGACATTATTCCTATTGGTTCATCATCTTTGATACTTAGCGACACAACCCTCACAGGGTCTCCGAGGCAACTAACGATGTCGCCTAATTGAAGTTCCGATACTTTCATTTTATTCTTCCCATTCAATCTTTCCGGTCGCAACCATAGAACAACCACACTCTTCAGCGTTTTCTTTTGTGGCATAAATATTCGTGGTCGTACAAGGCAGTCCATTAGGTGTCCTGTACACGTTAACCCAACCTGTGTGCTTTTCCGGTGCGAAGAAAAGACTTAATTCTTTATTGTTTCCCGCATAAATACCTCTTTCGTTATAGGTATATATATCTTCACCACCATTATTAACAAGGGCTACAACAGGATATATACCGTTTCTGTCGGTACAAATGATCCTTACCTTTCTGCCGTCTTTTGTTACAACCTTCCTGTCAGGGTTTTTAAGGTATTCCTCTAAATTAAACTGTACCATAATTAATTTTATCTTGAATTTTATATCTAATATCCCAGAGGAAATTCACATAATCATTTGTTTCTTCAAGTATGTGTTGACTATATTTTGGATTCCTATCACGCAAAACCTCAAGTTTGTTTTCAAGTTGTATTTTGCCCCAACTGAAAACATCGATTAATTGAAGATTAGCCTTGTCTATATCGGTAGTTTTCAAGCAACTCTCCATCACTTTTATGACATAATAGCAATCATTAATCCATCCGGATTCAAGCAGAATCTTTCTGGCTTTTTCTTGTTTGTCCATATTAATCTTTTAATTCTGGTATTCTTGTTTGAAAAATCATCTTGACAAACAACTCTAATTCAACAATATCAAGCGAGTCTAATCCATAGCTTCTCAACTTTGCTTCAACCTTGTTAAGACGGTCTTTAGTGAGTTCAAGTGTTAATGTTTCCATATTTATTCTTCCATCGCTTTTTTGAATCTTTCCATTCCGCTTTGTTGTACTTTTGAGTCTCTTATCCAGTCGTCTGGATAACCTATTTCTGCAAGATAATTTGTAAACCAATTAGCAGCCTTTTCAATCACCTCTTTACGTGCTTTTTCTACTGCTTCTACGGTATGTGTAGCCATAAGCAAATCATGAAATATCAATTCGTCTTCCGTCATAACTATTCATCCATTGCTTTCTTGAATTGCTTGACATTTTCCTCCGCCAGTGCTTTCCATTCAGGATAATGCACAGGCAGTTGCTTCATTAGATACTCACAGGCTTTTTCAAGCATCCATTGTGCGCCTCGCTTAAACGCATCTCTTCCTTCAACTCTGGCTATTGCAGCAAATGGATTTACTGGGTCATCATCAATACAAGTCTCTACGTACTCTCTTGCTTTTTCTTCGATAGTCATACTACTTTTCTTTACAACCAATCATTTCAAGATACTCATCAACACTTATTTTGCATTCTATACTCTTACGAATTTCTTCATCGAGTACTTTTTGTTCCTCTGGAGTCATCCTATCAAGACTCTCTTTAAGTTGTTTAACGTAATCTTTCATTACAATAACGGTTTAGCGGTTTCCAACAAATCTTTGAAAGTGTCAATAAATTCTTGAGCAACATCTTTGCTATAAAAGGATAATCCATTTGTATTATCTCCAACAACCATTATAGTGAGACTATTATGAATAGTTGTTATTCTAGCAAATGTAACGCAATCGGTACAATCCTTTACCCAAGCATTCCTCAACTGAATGAGTTTCATATAAGCAAGAAAAGCTTTACAGAGCTTATCTGACATGACATTGGCATCACGCCAAAATATTCTTTCGCGCGGTGGAACTTCTTCAAAATGACATTCAGCGTCAATAAAAAATTCTATGTCCTTTATTGGATTTTGCTCACAATATTCCTCCCAAGACATAGGTTTATCGTCGGAGTTATACCATTTTCGATATTCTTCATCACGAGGCTTCCATGTAAGCTCCCTATGCGATAGGTTATGCCAATCAAAGGCATATCTGATGAAATTTTCATTATAACAGATTATCTTACTGTCATCCTTGAAAAACTCTTCGTAAAATTCATTCTTCCAAGGCTGCTTGTCAAGCCATTCAAGTATTTGTTCTTTTGTTTTCATGATTATTTTTCGTTTTTAGTTCTCCAATACCAACTCAACTTCTTATCCTCATCCTCATTGTAATTATACTTCTCATTCAAGGACTGCATGTTAAACAGTCTTGAAATATTAAGGTTATACAAACCTCTGTGAATTGCTTTATTGGCTAATTCAACAGTAGATTTTTTCTTTGACTTAGGCATGGCAAGATTGAGAATCAAATCAAGAATACTTGTGTTTGACTCAGTAAGCCTGTCCTTCAAATCATTGTTGTTATGCTCTATACACTTCATGTATAGGTTAAATACTCTGTGTGAATCAAGTTTGCCTTTAATCATCAAATAGAGTATAGCATAATCTATCTCCTCGTTTGTCTTTTTAAGCAATTCGTTTAGAAGTTCAAATATATTCATAACTATTTCTTCAATTCTTCGATAAGAGCGTCAGTATAAGAAACGACAAGACCTGCAAAATACTTCGGATTATTTATACTGAAATTGCTATTTGTCATAGTTGTCGTCATTATGCTTTTTGCAATCTCATACCTACGCTGCTCCCAGTCAATTTCTTTATATTCTGCATCTATTGCCTTCCAAGTACTCATAATCCTTATATTTCTACTGGTCCATCCTCCCAAGTGATATGTCTTCCAATTAACTTTTCATCAGCATCGGAGGGAAGTTCAATAAAATCTGTGATTTCTC
>ERZ808252.181-NODE-181-length-65573-cov-19.963689_pt1 | contig 65573 bp, 52 predicted proteins | sample MGYA00521242_ERZ808252 | MGnify/ENA primary metagenome ERZ808252 (study PRJEB31516, sample SAMN03275581) | gut metagenome | biome: mammalia-associated habitat; material: feces | host: Papio cynocephalus | place: Kenya | collected 2012-08-07 ... | reverse complement strand
CAGATTGACAGTTGTTTTAAGGCATACCGACTATCAATCCGCCAAGACGCAAAAAAGGCGTGATGCCTCTTATCGCGTTTAGCACGGGGCGGCCTCGGAATGGAGCCCCGGTCCCATCTAAGAATGCAACACGCCTATGACGTGAGCATTGCATTAAAGATGGGGCAAGGAGGTTCGCATACGAGCCGCCTGTCACATATTATTTCCGTGCTTGTTATTCCAATTGAGTTTCCGAGGCTCTTGGCTAAACGCGAAATAATAGCGAATGCTTTGTTTTTACGTAAAAAATGGCGGACAAGGCTTGCGCCAAGTCCGTTTCAAAAGTACAAAAAGTTTGCGTAACGACGCATTTTTCTGTGCATAAAAAACATCGGCGGGGTATTCCCTGCCGATGTTAGTGTATAAGGCCACGCCCTTTGGCGCGTGTGGCTTCTTAGTTGGCTGCCGTGAACTCTTCGAGAAACCTCACGTCGTTTTCGGAAAAAAGCCTCAGGTCGTCAACCTTGTATTTCAGGTTGGCGATTCTCTCCACGCCCATTCCGAAAGCGTAGCCTGTGTATTCCTTGGAGTCTATGCCGTTTGCGTCGAGAACCGCAGGGTCAACCATTCCGCAGCCGAGTATTTCCACCCACCCTGTGTTCTTGCAGAACGAGCAGCCCTTGCCTCCGCAAATGTCGCAGCTTATGTCCATTTCGGCCGAAGGCTCGGTAAACGGGAAGTATGACGGACGCAGGCGGATTTTTGTCTCAGCCCCGAACATTTCGCGGGCGAATGTGAGCAGCACCTGCTTGAGGTCGGCAAATGAAACCTGCTTGTCGATGTAAAGTCCCTCCACCTGGTGGAAGAAACAGTGGGCGCGCGCCGAGATTGCCTCGTTGCGGTAAACGCGCCCCGGGCAAATAACCCTTATTGGCGGCTGGCTGCGCTCCATTACGCGGCTTTGCACGGAGCTTGTGTGGGTTCGCAGCAGAATGTTGGGGCTTTCAATGAAGAAAGTGTCCTGCATGTCGCGTGCGGGGTGGTCTGCGGGAAAGTTCATCGATGAGAACACATGCCAATCGTCTTCAACTTCCGGCCCTTGCGCCAACACAAAGCCCATTCTTCCGAATATGTTTATTATTTCGTTCTCAACGAGCGTAAGCGGGTGGCGTGTGCCTAACTTCACAGGCGCCGCCGTGCGCGTGAGGTCTGTGTCGGCGACGGTGTCATCGGCGGTAGCAAGACTTTCGCGAAGGCTGTTGATTTTTTCGGTGGCCGCCTGTTTCAAGGCGTTTATCTTCATGCCAACTTCGCGCTTCATGTCTGCCGGTACATTGCGAAACTCGTTCATGAGCTGGCTTATCTCGCCTTTTTTGCTCAAATATTTCACACGCAACGCTTCGATGTCTTTTGCATCCTTTGCGCTTAGCGTTTTTACCTCTTCGAGAATTTGCTGTATTTTCTCTATAATCATGATGTTCTTGTTCTTCAAAATTTGAAGCAAAGTTAGCCATTTTCTGCCTAACTGCAATCTGTTAATACGGATAAAAGGCTTATTTTTGCAGACGAATAACTAATAGAGATGAAGAAGTTATATCTTGTGCTGCTTTTGGCGGTGGCGGTAATGTCGTGCAAAGACAACAAACCGGCGCAGACGGAAACTGCGGCGCAGGCGGCCGCAGAAGACTCGGCAAAAGCCAATGCCGACACAATAGGCATAGACTCCAACGAGGTAACACCGCCCAAGGCGGTAGATGAGCTCTTTGCCGATTTTATATATTCTTATACCACAAACCGCAGCTTTCAGTATCGCAGAACGGATTTCCCTCTAAAAAAATATGCGAACGGGAAGTTTGTCGGCGTGGTGAACCGTATTGAATGGAAGTTTGACAGGCTGTATTGCAAGCACAACTTACATATAATAATACTTGATGGCGAAAAGGAACTCGGCAACCTTATTTCCTTGCGTCCCGACACGGTGAGGGTGGAACGGTTTCAATTTGGCAGGAAAAGGTGTAAGCAGTATGTTTTTGCACGCGAAAACGGAAGGTGGCGCATGAACCGTATAAACTACTTTCCTATAAGCAGGCACAAAGATGCGGCTTTTTGGGCTTTCTACGAGAAATTCGCCACAGACTCCGTGTTCCAAAGCAAACATCTTGACGAGACGATAGGTTTCATTACCTATGACGAAGATAACCATTTCAAAAAAATAGAGGGACTTATAGAGAGCGACCAATGGCCCGTGTTTCATCCGGAATTGCCGGCGAAAGACATATTCAATATAGATTACGGTTTGGGATTGCACAACAGAAAAGTGCGCGTGGTTTCGGTAAGGGGCAACTCAAACGGGATGTCGAGCATGTTTAAGTTTGTAAAACGTAAAGGCACCTGGAAGCTTGTGAAATTTGAAAATTGACATTTGCGGATGAATGTGTATGAAAACTGCTCGCTTTTGCACCATAACACTTTTGCCATAGAGGCAAAGGCGGCAAGGTTTGTTGAATACCGTTCCGTAAGTGAATTGAAAAAGGCACTTGGGGATTTTGGCGGCAAGAAAGGCGATGTTTGCCGAAACCTGTTTGTGGGGCAGGGCAGCAATCTTTTGTTTACGAAAGATTTCGAGGGAACCGTGTTTCACGGCAGCATATCCGATTTGAATGTGGCGGACGATGAGCAAGGCAGCGTTCTTGTGTCGGTTGGCGCGGGTATGATATGGGATGACTTTGTGGCGTGGTGCGTTGACAACAACTTATATGGCGCGGAAAACCTTTCGCTTATCCCCGGCGAGGTAGGGGCTGCCGCAGTGCAGAACATAGGGGCTTATGGTTCAGAGGCTTCAGACATAATAAAAACCGTGGAGGTTATTGATGCTCGCAGCTTGGAGGAAAAACGATTTTCGGTGCAGGATTGCGGGTATTCATATCGCCACAGTTTTTTCAAGGAAAATCCCGGAAAATTTGTGGTTCATCATGTTGTGTTCCGCTTAAGCAGAACTTTTGTGCCTAACCTTGAATACAAGGCTTTGGAGAAAGAGTTTGCCGGACGTGCGGGTAAATTCGGGGCAAAGGAAGTCAGGAATTTTGTGATTGGTATGAGAAAATCAAAGCTCCCCGACCCGAAAATCCTTGGTAATGCCGGCTCTTTTTTCATGAACCCGGTTGTTACCGAAGGCAAATTTGCCGAGTTGCAGAAAGCCTTTCCCGATATGCCGCACTTCGCTACAGACAATGGAATTAAGATTCCCGCAGCATGGCTCATACAGCAATGCGGGTGGAAAGGCAGGCGAATGGGGAAAGCCTGTGTTTATGAAAAACAGCCTTTGGTTATTGTAAACCTTGGAGGAGCAACTGCGGATGAGATCGTAAGTCTTTCACAGCGTGTTATTGACAGTGTTTTTCAAAAGTTTGACATAAGGCTGAAACCCGAGGTTCAGTTTGTGTAAAAGTTGCAGGTCATGGTAGAAAATCAAAACTATGGCATATCGAAAATAACCTTTCTCGGCACGGGAACATCCACCGGCGTGCCCCAGTTGGGATGCGGCTGCGAGGTGTGCCGTTCCGCCGACCCGCACGACAGGAGGATGCGGTGCTCGTCCCTCGTGGAAATTGGCGGGGCGAGGATTTTGATAGATTGCGGTCCCGACTTTTATTTCCAAATGCTCCACAGGCCGTTTGCGCCGTTCGATGCAGTTTTGCTCACGCACGAGCATTATGACCACGTGGGCGGACTTGACGACTTGCGCCCTTACAGCATCGATGTGGCAGAAAAAATATTTTGCAACCCAACCACGGCAAAACATATACACGAAAGGCTGCCGTATTGCTTCAAGTCAACCGATATCAAAAGATTGCCACATTTGGAAATGAATGTGGTCAATCCCCATGAAACCTTTTATGTTAAAGATGTGCCGATAACGCCGTTGCGCATATTTCATGGGAGAATGGAGATACTTGGATACAGAATAGGGGGTTTGGCATACATTACGGACATGAAGACAATACCCGAAGAGGAACTGCGGTACATTGCCGGGACTAAGCTTCTTGTTGTTAATGCACTGCGCAAGAAACCTCATCCCACACACCAGTCAATAGGCGAGGCTGTCGGGTTTGCAAAACAAACGGGAGTGCCGTTGGTTTATTTTATCCACATGAGCCATGAGGCGGGGCTTCACGCCGAACTGGAAAAAGAGCTTCCGGAGAATTTCCATGTTGCCTATGATGGACTTGAAGTGGAGTTTTGAACGCCGAAAACGAAGTCTGCAATTTCTGTAAAACCAAATCGGTTGCCCTTTTATACCCCCCCGAAAACCATATCGGATATAGGAAAAACCACGTCCTATGTAGAAAAAACTATATCAGACGTAGGAAAAATTATATCAGACCTAATTTTTGCCATTGCAAACTTTTGAAAGACAATTCGTTATACAAGGAATGCTGTATGTGGGAATAACCTTGAAATACAAAGCGTTACGCAGTTTTTGCGATATTGGTGGTTTCTCCTACTGCAATCCGACCGTGCTTGTCAGGCAATAAAAGATGCCAAACACTCCATTTTTGATTTCGTATTCCGTGCAAAAACAGCAAAGTAGGCTGCCCGGCAATTGCAGTGCAGCCTACTTTGTGCCATAAACCTTAGTAGGTTATCTTTATGTACCTAACGCCGTGTGTCGGCAGGTAATAGTTCAAGTCTGAAGTGCTTATGTCCTTTTGCCTCCACAGGTCGCGCACGGATTTCAGGCTGCTTATGCCGAGCTTGCCGAAGTATTTTGCGAGGTCAACATTTGCGTCCTCTTTTCCGAGGTTGAAAATGCCCACCGCATAACTTCCGTCATAAAGTTTGCGCTTCCATATCTGTATGTCGCCGTCAACAACTTCCGGCTTTGCCTGTTTTCCGAGAATGTCCTGGTTTACGGCTATAACTTCGTTGTTGCAAAGCAGGCGTTTTGTGAACTCGTCCATCTGTGCCACATCGCAGCCAATTAGAAGGTTCGAGGCGAGCAGAGACCAAAGGGTGATGTGTGTGTATTGCTCGTCAACGGTAAGGCGTGAGTCGCGCAGGTTTTCGCCCCAACCCACCTTTCCCACAATAAGCATATCAGGGTCGTTCCAATGTCCGGGTTGAGAGTATGGGTATAGGTCCTTTTGTCTTACAAAGCCGATTTCGTGGAATGATTCCCAAGTGTCGGTTATGTCGCCTGTGGTTCTCCATGAATTAGCGTCCACAAATTCTCCCCAGCGCCATACGTCTGCCATTCCGTACTGGCACAAGCTGTAGAAAATGTCGCGTGGTTGCTGGCGCAGGAACAGTTGCATTTTCATGTACGGGCGTATGTACGACGGAGTGGTGTAGTCGCCGTTTTCGCTGTGTCTTTTGCTGTATCCGCACCAGTCGTATTTAAGGTAGTCAACGCCCCAGCTGTTGTAGGTTTCTGCGTCTTGTTTCTCGTGGTCGATAGAGCCGAGATAGCCGCCGCAGGTTTTGTCTCCGGGCGAGGAGTATATGCCGAACTTCAGTCCCTGCGAGTGCAGCCAGTCGCCAAGAGCTTTCATGTCGGGGAACTTGTCGTTTGTGCCTATAGTGCCATCGGCGTTGCGTTTTGCAGCCTCCCATGCGTCATCAACATTGATATAGGCATAGCCGTAGTCGGCAAGCCCTTTGTCGAGAATTGCCTGTGCCGAAGATATAACCTTTTCCTGAGAAACGCTAAGCCCCCAACAGTTCCAACTGTTCCACCCCATGGGCGGGGTGAGGGCTATCTTGTCGCCTACAACTATCGCCATCTTCTTTTCGTCGGAACCTTTGGCGTTTTGCGCCTTTATTGTAATGTTGTATTCGCCCCTGTTTTTTATGCTGCCCGAAAGTATGCCGTTTTCTGCGTCAAGCTTTACGCCGGCGGGAAGATTTTCCACCGTAAACTTCATTGGTCTTACGCCCGAAACGGGTATGCGGTAGATGACGGGCGAGCCGGGGCGCACGCCATAGCGCAATGCGCAGTTTATGACGGGCTTTTCGGAAGCCGTGGGCGTGAGTATGTACTTGGGCACGTAGTGTCCTTTGAGGGTTCTGCCTGTGGAGGCATCTTTGTAAGTTATTGAAAACCGTGTAGGGTTTTTTTCGCTCACCGGAAGGGTTATCGTGCGTGTTGCTCCGCCTTTTACGTTTGTTTTCTGTTCGGAAATGCTTACCGCCTTGCCTGTTTCTATATCTTTTCTCTCAATGGTGAGAGTGCCTTTTTGGGTAGATTTGGCAGAATTGGTAAAATTAATTACGCAGCATTCCTTGCCTTTTAGCTTATTGTGTTCCACGGTGAGTGTAAGGTTGTCGATGAGACCCGGCACTACCACCGTTGCCGGATTGCCGCTGATGCCGCCATCGCCGCTTTTGTTGTAAACGCGCACGGCTATCACGTTTTCCGCGTCCCATTTGAGTATTTTGCTCGAAACCGGAACATCGTATATGCGTTCTTTGTCCCATGCGGTTTCGTAGCCCTTTGGATCGTTTTCCATACGTCCGCTTTTCCCTATAAGAACTCCGTTCAAGTAAGTTTCATCAACATCATCGAACTTTCCGAGTTTAAATCTTACAACCTCTTTAATGTCGGAGGAACTGAGCAGCGACTTGGGGAGCGTGAACCTTATTCTGTACCATGCGTAAGTGCTGTCCTTGGTTAGGTCAATGCGGTTGAACTTAGGGGTTTCCCAGTCTTTGTCGTCAAGTGCGGGGCTTTTCCATTCCATGTTGTCTCCGTGCTTGATTTTTGCCTTGTCGCCGATATTTATTTGGGCTTTCGCGCAAACGGCGAAGCCGATTAAAATAGAAGCAACAAATAAACATTTTTTCATGCTATTATAATTTAGTGAGTTGTAAGTATGCAAAAGTAAAAAATATTTAGAAACAAGTTTGAGTTCCGAATAAGAAATCATAAAAACCGCTATTGTTCCATTTTCCTCATGGCATAAGTGCGGTTGAATAATTGTCGAAGATACCGTAAAACGCCCTAATTTCTTAAAGCGTTGGTTTGTAGAATTATAACATGTTAAAGGATGCTTTTTGTAAGGGGTTGCATTTCAGATGTTTGCAAGTGGTGGAAAAAGGTCTGATGTAGTTTGGATTATGTCTGATATAATTTTTTCTACATAGGACATGGTTTTTCCTACATCAAATGCTGTTTTAAGGGAATAGTGAAAAAAGTTATCGGTTTGGGTTTTGCGCAAATTGTATGGGCATATAGCATTCGTCCTGTACGCCACCGCCTTGAAACGAGAGGCAATAAAAAAGCAGTGCAATGGTACTGCACTGCCTTTTGTGGTGTATGGTTTTTATCTTCCGAAGGAGCGCGTGCGCGTGTTGCCGCCTCCCGAATTGCCGCCGCTGTTCCGGCTCGGCGAAGTGCTTCTTACGCCCGACGGCGTGTTGCGGCTTGGGCCGGATGCCGGGGCATTTTGCACATTGCTGCGCGAGTTTGAAGAGGATCTGCGTATTCTGTCAGAGAACGACCTTCCACCGTTGCCGCCGCTCGCTTCTGTGCGCGTGCCAAAACGGTTTGGCGTGGAGTTGTTGTTGCGCCCGTGGGAATTGCTGCTGCCGTAATTGCTGCGGTTGTTGCTGCCCGAGTTACTTATGTTTCCTGTTGGGAATTTTTTCCTGTCTGTGGTTTGGGCGGGGCCGTTGTATATCCTGCCGCCGTTTTCAATCTTGTCGCGGTAGTTGCCACCGTTGCCGTAAACACGTCCGTTGTTTCTGTTGTCAAAGCGGTTGTTGTGCCTGTGGTCAACTTCCGGTTTCACCATCATGCCCTTGTCAAAGTCGGGTCCTGGGGTGCGTAAATTGTCTCTGCGTCCATAATGTTTGCCGTTGTAGTGTGGGGCATCAAACCTCTCGCCGTTGCGGAAATAATAGCCGTGCCCCCTGTCGCCGTAACGGTCGCGCATTCCGCCGTTTGCGCTGAAAGTCATGTGGCGGTATGGACTGTGCCTTGGACGTTTGCGCCAGCTTACACCGCGATACACATTGTAGATTATCGGGCGGTTGAAGTAATAAAATCCGCGTTCGTAGTGGTCGTAGGCGGTCATTATGCATATTCCCGAACGCCATATAAGCGGATGGTAGAAATATGAAATGCTCTCAAAGCGACCGAACTGCCAGTCGAATAATACATATCCCATGTCTTGGTTGCGGTAGCGCCAATACGGTCCGTCTATGTCGCTTGCATAGTTTACGTTCAAAAAATAGTTGAGGTTTATTTCATACGCCTTGTCATATTGTTCGGGCGTAAGGTTAAGTTCGTAAGCCATCTTGTCTGTAAGATACCAGGCGCGGTTACGTGATTCTTCGTAGCTAAGTGCGGAAACGCTTGCAGTTGCAAACAGTATTCCTGCCAGTGTAAGCATAAACTTTTTCATGGCTCTCATTTTAAATATGTTATTGTCAAAGGCAAAAGTGCGGAATAAACCGCTTATGTCCAAATAAAATCAGCTAAATGTTGTTCAAAATGTTTTACAAATTGGAAAGGTTGAACAGCAATGTCTTTTTCTTGTGCAAAAAGCAATAGTTTTCGATGGCGGGCGTTATAAAACTGACAAATCCAAGGGCGAAAATACTCCAATGCAGTGGCTCGACAGAATAAAGCGCGTTAAAATTGCCTTGGTCGTTGCGGCTTTTCTCATAGCAATGGCTTCGCTGGCTGTTTCCCATTTTCTTGTAAAGGACATGGAAAAGGAGGAGTATGCCCGAATGGAGATTTGGGCAGAGGCGATGCGCTCGCTCAACCGCGCCGATGAGACAACAGACCTCGGGCTTGTGCTTAAGGTGATAAACGGAAACAACACAATTCCCGTGATAGTGCTTAATTCCGAAGGTGATCCGGAAATGTCGAGAAATGTGGCTCTTTCAAAAAGCGAGCTCAAGGATTCCGTAAATATCCTGCGGCGATATGCGCAAAAATGGAAGGCAGCTGGAAATTCGGTGAGGATAAGCGCGGCGGACGGGGGCTATACACAAAGCAGGGCGATTGGCTACCTTGACATTTGCTATGGGCGCAGCTCTATGCTCAATCGTCTTGCCGTATATCCGTTTGTGCAGCTTGGAGTTGTGCTGGTTTTTGCCGTTGTTGGTGTGTTCGCCCTAATGAGCTCGAAGCGCGCGGAGCAGAACAAGGTTTGGGTGGGACTTTCCAAGGAAACGGCTCACCAACTCGGCACGCCCATATCATCGCTTATGGCCTGGATGGAAATTCTGAAAGAAACGTATGCCGACAGCGCGCTCATTCCCGAAATGGAGAAAGACGTGAAGCGGCTGCAGCTCATTGCCGAGCGATTTTCAAAAATCGGCTCTGTGCCGGAACTTGAAACGCGTAATATCGTGGCGGCTCTCGACAGGGCAGTTGACTATATGTCGCGCCGTGCCTCAAACCATATCGAGGTGGTTAAGAAATACACGCGCGAGAACATTAATGTAAGAATGAACTCGGCGTTGTTTGAGTGGGTGATAGAGAACCTGTCGAAAAACGCAATGGATGCCATGGAGGGAAACGGCGTGCTTGCCTTCGAGGTGAACGATGTGCCGGGAAAGGTGCTGATTGACGTTAGCGACACGGGAAAGGGAATACCGCACAAAAACTTCAACACGGTGTTCATGCCGGGATATACCACAAAGAAAAGAGGGTGGGGACTTGGGCTTTCGCTTGCCAAGCGCATTATAGAGGAATACCACCACGGCAGAATTTATGTGTTGTCCTCCGAAATGGGCAAGGGCACGGTGTTCCGCATCGAAATGCCAAAGCTGTCGTAAGGCGGTTATGCAGGTAGTTGCGAGTGCGGCTTTGCGCGAAAGGTATATAACGCTTTGTGATGTGCTGTAAGTTTCAACCTTGAAAAGCATACGGCATGTAGGAAAAACCATGTCCTATGTAGGAAAAATTATATCAGACATAATTCAAACTACATCAGACCATTTTTTGCCGATTGCAAACATCTGAAAAACAAAGCTTAACAAAGGCAGTTGGGTTTTATGCTAATTTTCTGATGTGCAAGGCGTAACGCGAAAATGGCGGTTCTTTGTAAATTGTGTCGCTCGGACGGTATTTTCCGGCAGTGTTGCCATGGGGGCGGTGGCGGGTTTTCACCAGTTGTCAAAAAACCTTAGGGAAATTTTCGCCCCGAGTTCAAAACCGCTTCCGTTTCCTGCACCCACAAACATTGCGCCGTCGAAAAATGTTGTTGACACTCCGTAACCGCATTCTATGTATGGGTTAAGTGCGTGCAGACACACCGCATTTAGGTATAATCGCTCCCTGTCTATGGCGCGGGATATAAGCGGCAGTTTGCCGAACACGAGGAATGGTACATCGTATGACGCACTAAGCATTGCATAGTAGTTTGACTCGTTGTAGAAGCGGCGGTCGAGGAGGTGGAACTCTCCGGCCATATCGTCATCCCAGCCGGCGGGCATGTTGTGGAATTTGAAATTGTCGTAGTCAACAAAATACATCTCCTGCCTGTTGGTGAAAAAGCCGCAGCCTCCGCGCAAGAACACCGACTTTACCTTGTTTATGTCTACGCGGTAGGAGCAGTCGAACTCCATGCGCTCGTAGCGGCTTTTGCAGCCGAACCAATTCACGCCGCGTTCGTATGAGCCGCGGAATGTGGGGTTGTAGGAGTTTATAGGTGTTTTTTCGCCATTGTTTTCGTAATAGTAAACGCCCGGGGTGTATTGCATTTCAATGTGCGGGGCGAAACTTTTGTAGTACCTCCTCATTCTGCGGAGCGATGCTTCGCTGTTCCAATTTATAAGGTTTCTTTGGTGGAAAACCGAACCGGCTTTGACGGTCATGCCGCATAGCGGTGAGAAATAGAAAAGTGCGCGTGCATGGAAATCGTTGTAGTAGTTGAAATTATATTTGTTGAACACTTGAAGCAGGGAGTCGTAGTTGCTGAATTTCTTCATTTCCTCCCTCACTTCCTTTGCTTGCAGGCTGCTGTATATGTGGTTACCATTGCCGGCTGTTATTTCGAACCCGCCGTTGGTTCTTGGAAACAGTCGCAGGTTAAGCGGGGCTTCCCAATATAGCTGCTTTTGGCGGAAACTGTAGCCTATGCGCGGTTTGAGGTTTATTGAAATCCCGCTTTCGGTGTTGAGCGTGAATCTTAGTCTTTTTTGTATGGATATGCCGCGTTTGCCCGACCATTGGAACATGGAAAGAGACAGGAGTTCCGGGATTGTAAGCTTTGCACGGCTGTTGAAAAAGCTTATGCTGTGGCGGTCGAGGAATATGTCCTCGAGCGAGTTTATGTAGGTTGTGGCGGCTGAAACAGACGGCTTTTTTGTCGTAACTGTGTGCTTTTGGGAAAGAACGGAGTCTTCCGTGATTGTTAGCGGAATGGGGCGTATGGCGGTGAAATAGCCGGGCGAGCGCACAATGGAAGTTGTGTCGGGCTTGAAAAAGCCGAGTTGCGTGATGTTGTACTTTCCTTTGCTACCAAAACGGCGCAGCGAGTCGGCATAGTGTGTGCTGTCTGTATGGGTATAAGTGCAAATGGATTTTATGCTCAGTTTGATTTCGTTTCCCGCCAACTTGTACCTTAAACGAAAGTCGGCGTTTTGCGGCAGGAGCGATGCGGAGCCTTCGCAGCCGAATTTTAGTGAAACGTTGCAATGCAGAATATGGTCGTAAACGGTTTTGAATTCAATGGAGTCCACACGCCCGGAATTTGCGTCAACCAGTGCACGTCCCTCAATGAGGTGAGGGTTCTTGTTGCGCGGAGATATTGAAATCCATATCATGTTGCCTTTCTTTCCTGTTGCGGCGGAGTCGGCGCGGTAGCGGTAATGCCTGCGGTTCAGTTCGTTGAACGGCGAAAGTATTCGGTCGCCTACAAGATATGGTGCATATACCTGCACGTTCATGTTTGTCATATAAACATCGCGCAGTTCTTTCATGTTGCGCAGGGTGGAGTGAAACGCTATCACCTTATGACTAAGTATTCCCAAATCGCAGTATTCGGTTCGTGTCAGGCATTCGCCGAAGTAATAGTTTTTGCCCTTGTCAATATGTATGCTGTTTGGAATGGCGCGAAACAAAAGGTTGCGTATGTCTGTGTTGATATGGAACTTTGAGTACACTTGGCTTTCCGTGTGTCCTATGTGCAGGTTGTTTTTTTCACGATATGAAAAAACCTGGTTCAGCACGGAGCCGGTTAAATGGGCGACAGTATCGTTTTGGCGCGTATTTTCTCTTGCCGTTGTGCTTACAGCGGCTGCTAAAGCCAAAATGAGCAAAAATACATATCGTTTCAAATTCTTGTAACGCTCTTTACACCGTGTACGGTGCTTAGTTTTTTTGTCAGGGTGTCAACATTACGTGTGCTTCCGGTGGATATGGTGAGTATTCCTGAGAATAGCCCGTCTGCGGTGTCTATTCTTATTGAGCGTAGGAGTATGTCCGGCTCCTTGTCGATAATTGAAGACATATTGTTCACAATTCCAATGTCATCGTTGCCCACCACCTTGAGCGTTATGATGTATTTCTCTCCACCTTTGCCTGCCCATCGCGCCTTGACAATGCGGTAGCCGTAGCGTTCGCGTAGCATTTTGGCGTTTGGACAGCTGCACCGGTGAATTTTGATGCCTCCACCCGAGCTTACGAAACCGAACACTTCGTCGCCGTATATGGGGTGGCAGCATTTGGCAAGAGTGTAGTCAATGCCCTTTAGGTTGCTGTCTATCACAAGCACGTCTGACGAGTTGCCGTCGGTTTTGGCCTTGTCTTGAAGGTTTAAGTTGAACTCGTTTGCGCTTATGGTTTGGTTGCGGTCGGGTGCTGTGTGTTCGTTGTTGTACATCCGCTCGTATTGCTCGGCGGCATCATTTAGCTGTACAGCTCCCGTTGCCATGGCTTTGAAGAACTCGCTCTGCTCCTTGTATCCAAGCTTTTTTGCTAAATGGCTCAAAATTCCTTCTTCCCATGGTATGTCGCGATTTTTAAGTTTGCGCTCGAAAGCCTCGCGTGCAAACAGTCCTTCTTTTATGGCTTTTTCGTGTATTGACTGGCGTATTTTACTTTTAGCCCTTGCGGTTACTACGTAATTAAGCCAGTCGCTGTTTGGCGTTTGTGAGTTTGAGAGTTTTATTTCCACCTGATCGCCGCTTGAAAGTTTGTGGCGTAGCGGAAAGTTTTTGCCGGCGATGGTAGCTCCAACGCACCGGCTTCCGATGTTTGTGTGTATGCGATAAGCGAAATCAAGCACAGTGGCTCCCGCCGGCAGTTTGTATAGGTCGCCTTTGGGAGTGAACACGTATATTTCATCGTCTTTTAGGTCGCGCTTGAATTGATTTATTATATGAACGTCATCGCCTGTTTCGAGAATGGAGCGAATTTCGCCTATCCATTCGTCTATTCCGCTTTCACCGCTTTTTATGCCTTTGTATCTCCAGTGTGCCGCAAGCCCGTACTCGGCCACGGTGTCCATGCGTTCGGTGCGTATTTGAACTTCCACCCACTTGTTTTGCGGGCCAAGCACCGTGATGTGAAGGCTTTCGTAACCGTTGCTTTTTGGTACGCTCAGCCAGTCGCGCAGACGCTTGGGATTTGGCTGGTACATGTCGGTGATGATGCTGTAAACCTGCCAGCATTCAAGCTTTTCCTTTTCGGGCGGGCAGTCTAAGATAATCCTTATGGCAAACAGGTCGTAAACGCCTTCGAAGCCGCAGTGCTGGCGTTTCATTTTTTGCCAAATTGAGTGTATGCTCTTTGTGCGCCCTTTTATGTGGAACTTAAGCCCTGCCTGTGCAAGCTTATCGTTTATCGGACCTATAAATCCGGCGATATATGCATCGCGTGCGCTCTTTGTGGCGTTCAGTTTTTCGCGTATAAGGTAGTATGCATCGTGCTCAAGATATTTTACGGCGAGATCCTCAAGTTCGCTTTTGATTTTATAAAGCCCCAGTTTATGGGCAATAGGAGCGTAAAGAAACTCTGCTTCTCTTGCCACGCGGTTTCGCGCTTCCTTGTCCTCCACATCGCGTATGCGCCTCATGGTTGCAAGCCTGTCTGCCGTCATGATTAATACAACTCTCATGTCTTCTGCGAAACTTACGAGCAGGTTGCGGAAATTTTCGGTTTCTACGGCGGGTGTTTTATCATAAAGTCCTTTTACTCTTTCCAGCCCGGCCACAATGCTTGAAATATCGCTGCCGAATTTTTTTTCCACGTCTTCGCTTGCCGTGCCGTCGGCCTCATAAAACGGCGCAATAAGGCATCCGATCATCGTTGTGCCGTCAAGCCTCATTTCATCGCCGAGGATTATGGCTGTTTCAAGGGCGGTAACAATGGGATTGAAGCCAAAAACATCCCGCTGTATGTTTTTGTTTTTCACGGCATCGGTTATGTAGTTGCGTATATTGCGGAAGCCGAGACGTGAAACGGTTTGAGGTGAAATTTTCACGAACTTTCTGACAAGTGTCAAAGTTTGTTTGCGCTCGCTGTCTGTAAGAAAGGTCTTAGGCATGATTTCCAAGTTTTCTGTTCCAAGAGCAAAGATAATCACTTTTCGTTCAACGGCTCGCTGCGGTATTTGCGAAAGTGTTTTTTTACTTCACGGTTTTTCTGTCGAGGTACTCGAGCAGGGCCGGGCGGTAGGGGCGTGAAACGCTAAGGTGTTTGTTTCCCACAACCACGGTGTCGCCTTCGAGCATTGATATTTTGTCAAGGGCTATGATGTGAGAGCGGTGAATGCGCATGAATTTATCGGCGGGCAGAGTTTGTGCCAGCGATTGCATTGTGGTTATGGTATAAATGGGGGTTTTGCGCCCTACGGTGTATATCATTGCGTAGTCTTTCAAGGCTTCAATGTATTCGATTTCATCAAGTGCCACGGCAATGAGTTTATGCTCACTGCGAACGTATATTTTGTTGCTTTCTCCGTGCTTTTGTGCGCTTTCGGCTTTTTTTCGGAGCTCGAACCACTTTAAAGCCTTGTTTGCGGCATTCATGAAATCTGTGAAACTAATGGGTTTCAGCAAATAGTCGAGTGCCTGCGAGCGGTAGCTTTCTATTGCGTATTCGCTGAAGGCGGTGGTGAACACTACTTTTATGTGTGCGTCTATGATTTTGGAAAACTCCAATCCGTTCAAGTCGGGCATCTGTATGTCGAGAAACAATAGTTGCGTGCCGTCTTCCTTTATTCGTGCCAAAGCCTCTATGGCGCTTGTGTATTTGCCGGTGAGTTTCAAAAACGGCACGCGGCCCACATAGTTTTCCAAAAGTTCGAGCGCGAGCGGCTCGTCATCGATTATTGCGCAGTTGATGTACATAAGTCGTTCTTGGTTTGTATTATGAGGTGGGAGCTGTATCTTTTACCGTCTGCGCTCACGCCTCTTTGCCAATGGTAGCGTTGGGGGTATATGTTCTCAAGGCGTTGTGCCAGGTTTTGCAGCCCTATGCCTCCGGGTGAGAGTTCTTTTGCGCTTTTAGGAAAGTTCGAGTTTTCGCAGAAAAAGTCAACAACCCCATCGGTGGTTGAACGCAGAGAAATGTTTATGAAACTTTTTTCCGATAGGTTAACCCCATGTTTGAATGCGTTTTCCACAAGCGGCATGAACAGCAGCGGTGCTATTTTAAGCTTGTTGTTTGCGTTGCTGTCTAATTTAACGTTTATGTCCACGTTAGCCGCAGTGCGCATGCGCATAAGGTTTATGTATGATTTAAGAAAGTCGGTTTCTTTTGACAACAGCGTGAGTTGCGTTTGGTTGTCGTATAGCAGGTATCTCAGAAGGCGCGACAGTTCCTGTATTGCCTTTTGCGCCTTTTCGGTGTCAAACATTGTCAGTGCGTAAATGTTGTTCAGGGTGTTAAGAAGAAAGTGCGGGCTTATTTGGTTGCGTAGGTTTTTTAGTTCGGCATTTCTTCTGCCGAGTTCCGCCTCTTTTCTTGCGCTTTCAGCTTTGTGCCAGCTGCGGCTCAGCCTTGTTGCAACTCCGAAAACGGCCACAATTGCCATGGCAACTATGTCTCTCGCCACGAAAAGCCAGCGTGCCGGCACGTTGTGCAGATCGTGGGGGTTTGGTTGCGGGGCCGGAATGAATTTTGCAAACATTTCCTGAATGCACGCCACCGTTACGGCAATCAGAATTATCTCCACAACAAAGAATAGTTGCCTGCGGTTGTGCATGAACAGTTTGGGCACAAGCACAAAGTAGTTTGTGTAGAACACGGCGAACATCATCAGCGGCATGAAGCAGCCGCGCACATAGTCTTTGAAGTAAATATGGGTCTGGCCGTGATTGAAAATCAACGGCGAGGCAAACACGAAGAGCCATGCCAGCACGTGCATCAGCACCTCTGCTGTGCCCGAACCGCCATGGCGGCTTTTGGTTGTATTCGTGTCAAAGTTAATCTGTTCCATGTTTGTTAATGCAAATTTAGCAAGAAAAGCTTAAGCTCATGGGGGTTAGGTTCGGTCGGCTTTGTGGCCGGGAAAAGTGCGTATGTTGTGAAAAACGCATAACGTTTTGGCTTACAGTAAAATAAGTAGGTGAGGCGTTTTTGTTGCAGTGGCTTGTTTTTCAGTGTGTTGCGAGTGTGAAAAATTAGGTCTGATGTAATTTTTACTATGTCCGATGTAGATTTTTCTACATCAGACATAGTTATTTTTATTTCAGATGAAATTTTCCGTGCCGTTCACTTCGGGGCGATTTTTCACGCGTGAACCGTTATTCATATCTTATAGCCTCGATGGGATCCATGCATGCGGCTTTCTTGGCGGGATACCAGCCGAAGAAGATTCCCGTGGCCGAGCACACCACAAAGCTTATGAGAACGCTCCACGGCTGTATTACGATGGGCCATTTGGCGAACATGTTTACTCCGAGCGAGGCCAGTATGCCGAAAACAACTCCTATAATGCCGCCGGTAACGCTTAGCAACACGGCTTCTATGAGAAATTGGTTGAGGATGTCGATACCGCGTGCGCCCACAGACATTCGCAGGCCTATTTCCCGTGTTCGTTCGGTTACAGACACATACATAATGTTCATAATGCCTATACCGCCAACAATCAGCGAAATGCAGGCCACAACCAAAAGCAGCGTGGTCATAAGGTCGCTTGTTGAGTTCATCATCGATGAAAGTTCCTTTTGCGAGCGTATGGTGAAGTCGTCATCATACGTTCCGTCTTCGCCTTTCTTTATTTTGTGGCACTCGCGCAAAAGGTTTGATATATCGTCAATGGCCTTGTCTGTAATGTCTTCGGTAATAGCCGATGCGTTTATGCCTTGCAGGTAGGTAACGGCCAGCACACGTTTCATTATGGTTGTGTATGGCGCAAGCACCACATCGTCCTGGTCCATGCCGAACGAGTTGTAGCCTTTCGACTTCAGCACACCTATGACTTTCAGGGGAATGGAGTTGAACCTTATCACCCTGCCAACAGGGTCGCTTCCGTCAGGGAACAGGTTGTCCTTGACGGTTTTCCCGATAATGCACACCTTTGCGCTTGTCTTTATGTCGTCATCGGTGAATTTGTCCCCTTCCTCTACCGTAAGTTGGCGTATGGTGAGATAGTCGTTGTTTATTCCGTAAACGGTTGAAGGCGTGTTGTTGTTGCCGTTTATGAACTGCCCCGAACTGTTAACGCTCGGACTTATTGCGGCAAGAAACTTTGCGTTGTCTACAAGATACTGGAAATCCTTAAGTTTAAGCGACTGCATTTCGCTTGCATCCTGACGCACTCCGCCCGGTCCGTTGTCCTGCCCCGGGCGAATCATTATCATGTTCGAACCCATTTCGGATATTTGTTTCTGTATGCTCTTTTTCGAGCCTTGCCCTATGGCGAGCATGGTAATTACCGATGCCACGCCGATGATAATTCCCAACATTGTTAGGAAAGAGCGCAACTTGTTGGCGGCAATTGCGCGGAATGCTATTTGGAATAGATTTTTAACGTTCATGTTTTATTCGTCTTTTGGTACAGGCAGCGATTTCAGCGTGTCGGCGGCAGAGAGGATGTTTTCGTTTTGTTTGTCGGCGCGTATAAGCCCATCGCGCAGGGTTATGGTACGGCTGCTGTATGAGGCTATTTCCGGATTGTGGGTAACGAATATTATGGTCATTCCATCGGCGTGGAGCTCTTGAAAAAGTGTAAGAATTTCAAACGAAGTGCGTGTGTCGAGATTTCCGGTAGCCTCATCGGCAAGCAAAACCGATGGGGTGTTGACCAATGCCCGCGCAATGGCCACCCTCTGCATTTGCCCGCCGGACATTTGGTTGCTTTTGTGGTAAAGCCTGTCGCCAAGCCCCACGCGCTGCAAAGCTTTCACAGAGCGGTCGAACCTTTCTTTTGCGCTTACCGTGGGGTTGTACATAAGCGGCAGCTCCACATTCTCCACCGATGTTGTTTTGGGCAGAAGATTGTAGTTTTGGAACACGAAGCCTATTTTGCGGTTTCTGAGAATAGCACGTTGGTTGCGGCTCATTTGCCTGACAGGCACTCCGTCAAGGAGGTATTCCCCGCTTGAAGGAGTGTCGAGGCAGCCAAGTTGGTTAAGAAGCGTTGACTTTCCCGAACCGGATGTTCCCATTATAGTAACAAACTCGCCTTCGTGTATTTTGAACGACACTCCCCGCAGAGCGTGGACAATTTCATCGCCCACAAGGAACTCTCGCTTCACATCGCGCAGTTCTATTACGGTTCTGTTGCTTGAGTAATCCATTTTTATTCGCGTCATTTGCCTTTCTTGTTGTTCTTGCCTCTCGGACCGGGGGCGAACGGACTTCTCTCGCCATCCCCGTCGGCGTCTGCCTCTTCGTCAATGTCGGTTTTCGCCTTAGAGCCTGTTATTATCACAGCTCCCTGACTTATGCCGCCTAAAATTTGTGTGCGTATCCCGTTGGTCATTCCCACTTTTACCGGATAGGCCTTCAGTACGTTGCCTTCTTTTTTCCAAACTTTGTTCAGCCCATTGCAGTCCTTTATTTTCTCACCTTTGTTTATGGTTTCCTTCGCAGGAGTGAAGTGCAGGGCTTTCGATGGTACGCTTAGTACATTGTGCACCTCTTTTGTAAAGATGTTTACGTTTGCCGTGAGTTTTGGCTTCAACTTTAAATCTTTGTTTGGGGCGGAAATAACCACTTCGTATGTAACAACGTTGCTTTCCTCTTCTCCTTGCTGGCGAACTTGAGTAACAATTCCTTCAAAGGTGTCGTCGGGATAAGTGTCAACCGTGAAGCTTACCCTTTGCCCTTCGCGCACTTCTCCTATGTCTGCTTCGTCAACATCGGCTATCACGCGCATGTCTGTAAGGTCGTGGGCTATGGTGAAAAGCGTAGGAGTGCTGAAACTTGATGCAACCGTTTGGCCTTCCTCAATGTCTTTGCTCAAAACCACACCGTCGATGGGCGACGTAATGGTGGCGTAGCCGAGGTTTGTTTGTGCGCGGCTAACATTTTGTTGTTGTCCCCTGTATGTTTCAAGAGCCTTATTGTAGTTGAGCTTAGCCGTATCGTATTCATCATCGCTGACAAATCCTTTTTTGTGAAGGTCTTTAATTCTTTTCAGGTTTGTTGTTTGGTAGGTCAGCTCACTTTTTGCGCTTGCCAGATTTGCTTTCGCGCTTGCGAGTTCGCTTTCAAGGTTAGTGCGGTCGAGCTCTGCAATAACCTGTCCCTTTTTAACTATGCTGTTGTAGTCAACGTATATTTTGCTAATTATGCCGCTCACCTGTGTACCAACCTCAACTTCATTAACAGGTTCGATTGTTCCGGTTGCTGTTACGGTGGTGCTTATCGTGGCGGGTTCAACCTTTGCTGTTTCGTAGATTATGTTCAGCCTGTCTTTGTCTCCGTCCGAAGTGATGCTTACGATTGCAATTACGGCTGCCAGCAATGCTATAATCGCTAACGCAATTTTGATTTTAGCTTTCTTTGTCATGATATTCATTATTAATGTTTTTCTATTATATATTAAGAACTCCGCCGCTGTAGAATTTCAGAAGTTGTGTGTTCAGAACGGTTGTGTACTTGCTTTCGAGCATTTCCTGTTCGGCTTGCAAAAGGCTTGTACGTGCACTGGTGAGTTCGATTACGTTTTTAAGCCCCACTTTGAACTGCTCGGCTATGGAGTTGTAGTTCTCTTCCTGACTGTACACGTTGCTTTGCGCTGCAATATACCTTTGGCGGTTGCTGGTAGCGTTTTGCCAGTAACGCTCTATGGAACTGTATAGCTGCTTTTGCTTGTCTTGCAGGTCGAGTTCCGCAGAGGTGCGGCTGTATTTTGCTTTTTCTACGGCACTCTTGGTTTCGCGGTTGTCGAGTATTGGTATGCTGAGCGTAACTCCCACGCTTCCGGTAAGGTTGTATTTCATTTGGTTGCCGAAGTTGTTTTGTGTGCCTGTCATGTGGTTGTCTCCTATTCCTGCGCTTAGACTTACGGTGGGCATATATCCGGCTTTTGCTATTTTCAGTTGCAGGTCGGATGCGTTAATGCTTTCCTTTCCCATGAGTATCTCGGGGCGGTTTTGTAGTGCTTGGCCATATACATCAAGTTTGGCAGGAATGTCGGCGAGCGCAGCGTTGCCGTCAATGCTCACGGTAGAAATGTCCATGCTGCTTCCCGGCTGTAGCTCGAGAAGCTGTCGCAGTTCAAGAAGATATTGGTCAACCACGGTTTGGGAGTTAACAACGTTGTATCTTGATTCGTTTTTGGCGGCTTCGAGTTGCTTTACCTCGCTGCGGCTCATTTTGCCGTGCTCCAGCATCTCTTCGCCGCGGGCGTGGGCCAGCGAGTCTTTGGAATATATGCTTTTGTTCACTCTCACGGCCTCCTTGGAATAGAGTATCTGCACATAGTATTGCATTATCTGCTCCTGTATTGTGTTGGCTTCCACTTGCGTTTGTAGTTTTGCCACGGCGAGGTCAGATTTGCGGGCCTTGATGGTGTTTTGGTTTATTCCGCCGTTCCATACGTTCCAGCGTGCGTTTATGCCGTAGCTTCCGCTCTCGGTGGCTTTGTTGCTGCTGCTCGACGTAATTGAGCCGTTAACGAAGTTGCCTGCCGTTTCTTGAAAAGGACGGTAGTTTACTGATTGCGTCATGCTTGCCGAAAGGCTCGGAAGCAGTGCGGCCTTGGCCTTGCTTAGGTCGGTGGCGGCCGAGGCTTCGTTAACCTTGCTCTTTTTCACCGAAATGTTGTTTTCCAAGGCATAGTCCAGGCATTCTTGCAGCGACCACACTTTTGTGTCTTGGGCAATGATGTCTGCGGTTGCGAGCATTGGCATAACCAGAAAGAGTAACGTTTTCAAAAGTCTGTTCATCATTGTTTTGTTGATTGTTGCTTTGTTGCTGCAAAAGTATTGATTAAAAGTGTTTTATATGGAAGGTAAAATGCGGTTTTGTCAAAAAAAACGACCAAATCATTGTGCAGACCGACCAAACAGCTAATTTTGCAGACGAAAATTTGAACAACAACAAAGAATTGAAGCCATGTTTTCAGGAATCGTAGAGACAATGACCCGTATGCTTTCTGAGCGTAGAGACGGAAATAACATAACATTTACTTTTGAGCGTCCGGCAGGGTGGGAGCTGAGAATAGACCAAAGCATTGCCCACAACGGAGTTTGCCTGACAGTTGACGGCATTGCAGAGAATTCATATACCGTAACCGCAATGGACGAGACTTTGAAGCGAACAAACCTCGGGCTTCTCAAGGTTGGGGACTACGTAAATTTGGAGCGGTCCATGATTGCCGGGGCAAGGCTTGACGGGCATATAGTGCAAGGCCACGTTGACCGCACGGCAAGGTGCGCTGCAGTGGAGAATGCGCATGGAAGCACGGTTATTACTTTTTCATACGATAGCGCGGAAGACGACCTGCGTAAAGGCTATGCCATTGTCGAGAAAGGCTCGGTAACGGTTAACGGGGTGAGTCTTACGGCCTATGACACCGGAGATAATTCGTTCAAGGTTTCAATAATACCCTACACTTCGGAGGTAACCAATCTCGGCAAACTCAGCGTGGGCAGTGTGGTGAACCTTGAGTTCGACATAATAGGAAAATATATTGCGCGGCTATTCCTGGGGGCGGCGCAGTGAGCGCAGAGCCGGGCGCAAAAGCCGCGAATTTACGTAAGTGGCAGGTTATATGACCGAACACCGTGATTTTGTGGGCTTCGTGGATTTTTGTGTTTCAAAAGATTGCAAATGCAAAAACTACATCAGACATGGGAAAAAACATGTCTGATGTAATTTTTCCTACGTCCGATGTAGTTTTTCCTATGTCGCATGGTTATTATATATGCTAAGTCGGCATCTGTATATTTCCGTTTGCGAAACTTTTCGAAAAGTGGTAGCGTCTCCGCAAGAGCATTACAAGTTATTTGACAAACACCTGTGGCAAGAGCAAAAAAATGGCTAACTTTGCGTCCGTAAACAAAAATGTGATTTCTATAACACCAAAATGGGCGATATCTTTATAGCGGGTCCTTGCGTGATAGAGAACGAAAAGGTTACCGAAACCGTGGCCGCCGAACTTGTGAGGCTCAACAAACGTTTCGGCATAGATATAATTTTCAAAAGTTCGTTTGACAAAGCGAATCGCACTTCGCTATACTCGTATCGCGGGCCGGGGCTTGAAAAAGGGCTTGAGATTCTTGCCGGCGTAAAAAGGGACTTCGGGCTTAGAGTGTTGACCGATATTCACGAGAGCTGCCAGGCGGAACCGGTGGGAAAAGTGGCGGATGTCATACAGATTCCGGCTTTCTTATGCCGCCAAACCGACCTTATCGTGGCAGCAGCAAAAACCGGTAGGGTGGTTAACATAAAGAAAGCGCAGTTTCTTTCGGGTGAGGATATGAAATATCCATACGAAAAAGCCGTGGCAGCCGGAGCCGGGGAAGTTTGGCTCACAGAGCGCGGAAACTGTTTCGGGTATAACAACCTTGTAGTGGATTTCCGCAACATTCCCAGCATGAAGGCTGTGGCAGAAAAAGTTATTATGGATTGCACGCATTCGGTGCAGCGTCCGGGAGCAGCCGGAGGGAAAACCGGCGGCAACCGCGAGTTCATACCCATGATGGCGATGGCGGCTAAAGCGTTTGGGGCAAACGGATACTTCTTTGAGGTTCATCCCGACCCCGACAAAGGGCTTAGCGATGCTCCGAATATGCTCAGACTTTCCGATTTGGAGGGTGTTATTGAAAACATACTTGAAAAGTAGATTGCATTAAACAGGCAGATGTTCGACAAAAAATGTATTGATATAGCAATGCAGTGCTTGCGCGACGAAGCACAGGCTATAATTGACCAGATAAGCCGTATTGACGGCAATTTTGAGGCAGCGGCAAACTTAATACTCTCGTGTAAGGGGAAACTTATCGTTACGGGAGTGGGAAAAAGCGGGCATATAGGCGCGAAAGTGGCAGCCACGCTTTCGAGTACCGGCACTCCGAGTTTTTACATGAACCCCCTTGATGCCTATCACGGAGATTTGGGAGTTTGCGGCTCAGAGGATATCGTTTTGGCAATATCAAACAGCGGACAAACAGACGAGTTGTTGCGTATATTGCCGTATTTTCATGAAAAAAACATTCCGGTAATAGGCATAAGCAATAATTCGCAGTCGCTTCTTGCACAAAACTCCACGGTACATATCACGGTGGCTGTGAAACAGGAGGCGGAACCCCTCGGGCTCGCACCCACAACTTCAACGACCACAACGCTTGCGGTGTGTGATGCTCTTGCATGCGCGCTGATGAAAGCGAGAAATTTCAAGGCGCAGGACTTTGCAAGGTTTCATCCCGGTGGAAGCCTGGGAAAGAGACTGCTTACCAAGGCACGCAATGTAATGCTCAAGGACAATCTGCCTGTTGTGCCGCCTTGCACACTCCTTGGCGAGGCTGTTACCCATGTTAGCAAAGGACGTTTAGGACTATGTGTAATAAACGACAAAGAAGGAAAAGTGGCGGGCATTATAACCGATGGTGATGTGAGACGTGCAATGGAAAGCTCGCAAAACAAGTTTTTTACACTCACTGTGGGCGACATAATGACAAAAAAACCGGTAACAATAAGCCCTGATACCAAAATAAGCGTGGTGGAGAAAATAATGCAGGAAAAGAAAATCCATGCGGTGCTTGTTGTTGACGAGGCAGGGAAGTTGCTTGGAATTGTGGACTCTTTCAGAGCAATGATTTAGTCATATAAAAAGTGAGGAGACTGCAGGTTGCCTTAGTTTTGCTTGTTTTTTCGGCATGTGCACTTGCACAGACCGAAAAAAGTTCTCGTTCTGATTCTGTTATTGCGCGGTATATAAAAGGGGAAAATATTAATATTTCGCATAACAACAGCCTTGTTTTGCTTACATCCGGAAAGGAAAAGTTCAAGGATATGTTTGCCGCCATAGAGAAAGCCCGGCATTCCGTGCATCTTGAATATTTTAATTTCCGTAACGACTCCATAGCCGGAGCATTGTTTGAACTTTTGGAAAGAAAGGCATCCGAGGGCGTGGAGGTGAGAGTGCTTTACGATGCGTTCGGAAATGCGTCTAACAGCAAACCAATAAAAAAGGACAAGCTTAGAATGCTTAGAGCAAAGGGATTGGAGATTTACGAATACTATCCCATACGGTTTCCATGGATAGACTGCGCCCTGCATCGCGACCACAGGAAGATAGTTGTCATTGACGGCAAAATAGCATATACCGGGGGAATGAACGTGGCCGACTATTATTTAAACGGAACAAAGCAGGTAGGTGTTTGGCGGGATATGCACATGAGGCTTGAAGGCGATGCCGTTGGAGATTTGCAGAACATATTCTTAAGAATGTGGAATAAGACAGCAAAGCAAAATGTATGCGGCAACGAATACTATCCGCCCGCCATAATGCCAAATGACACGATTCTCGCAGGACTGAAAGCTGACACCTGCACAAACAACGGTGAAAAGACTGTTGCAGTGGTTAACCGCGAACCGCGAAAAAGCCCCAAAATAATAAGGGAAACCTTTTTACACGCAATAAATTCCGCGCAGAGAAACATTGAGATTGTGAATCCTTACTTAACCTTGAACCGTAAATTGCGCAAGGCTCTGAAGAATGCCATTAAACGAGGGGTGGAGTTGGAGATAATGGTGTCGGAAAATAGCGACATTCCGATAACGCCGAGGGTTGTGGAGTATAATGTGCGCCGGTTGCAGAAAAAGGGTGCAAAGGTGTATTTTTATCGCGGAGGATTTCATCATTCCAAAATAATGACGGTAGATGGGCTTTACAGTTACCTTGGGTCGGCCAATCTAAATGCGCGCAGTCTGTCGTATGACTTCGAATGCAACCTTTTGGTTTTGGACGAGTGCACCACTTCGGAATTGCGTTCGATTTTTGATAGGGACAAGCGCGAAAGCTGCGTGCCGCTAACCGATGAATATTGGCACAACCGTTCAAATTGGAAAAATTTCCAGGGCTGGATGTTTCATTTCCTCGAACCGTTCCTTTAACCGAAAATAAAATGGAAAATAAAAAAATAAAAAGAGCGATACTTGTCGATACAAAAGCATTGAGTGAGGTTGCATTTGACATTATAGTCAATTTTGAAAGGATGCTCAACCGCAGAATTCCCGATGTTGACATAAAAAAATGGCTTTACGCTGCGGCGTGTGACGGAAAGTTTGCCGTATCGCCTGATGAAGTACATGCAGTGTTTCTTAAAGAAAAGTCGGCAGTGGCTTTCCGCAATTTGGATTTCAAAGATATTGTCGTTGGGCATGATGCAAAATTCGAGTATGAAAACTTTAATTTCTGCGTTGACTTTGCTGAATATGAGGGCAGTGCCGACCACGCATTTATGGATACGCTTGAAAATATTCTTAGCACTCATTCCGAGCCGGAGGATATCGTATGCGTTCCGGGCGGGGATATCTGCCAATACACCGCTCGTGTTCTTTCGGGGCAGCGTCGTTTGCGCGCCACCGTGCTTTCAATGGATGCCTTGCGATGCGGGGGGCTGGGGCATGAATACCTTAGCTGTTCGTTAAGCTATGCACTCGGGGTTGACGACAATGAGATAGAAAACAACGGAACGCCTGTTGAAGGCGGAATGTAAACAGTTAAAAGCAATATTATATAAACAATTAAATCATGGGAAAGGTTTTAGTTATAGGTGCAGGGGGCGTTGCCACTGTTGCCATACACAAGTTGGCTATGAATCCCGATGTGTTTTCGGACGTGATGGTTGCAAGTCGCACAAAATCAAAGTGCGATGCCATAATTAATTCAATAAAAGGATGCGATTTCCAAACAGCACAAATAGACGCAGATGATGAGGAGGCTCTCACAAAGTTGCTGGAGTCTTACAAGCCCGATATTGTGATGAACCTCGCTTTGCCCTATCAGGACCTGACAATAATGAACGCCTGCCTGCGTGCGGGGGCAAGTTATCTTGACACGGCAAACTACGAGCCGCGTGATGAGGCGCACTTTGAGTACAGCTGGCAGTGGGCATACCGCGACCGTTTTGAAAAAGCGGGTCTTACGGCTATTCTCGGCTGCGGTTTCGACCCGGGGGTTACTAGCATTTTCACGGCATACGCAGCCAAGCATGTGTTTGACGAGATACAGTATCTCGACATCGTTGACTGCAACGCAGGAAACCATCACAAGGCTTTTGCAACCAATTTCAACCCCGAAATAAACATCCGCGAAATAACTCAGAAAGGTCTTTATTGGGAAAATGGCAAATGGGTGGAGACAGAACCTCTTGAAATCCACAAGACGCTCAACTATCCCAACATCGGCCCAAGAGAAAGCTACCTGTTACACCACGAGGAGCTTGAGAGCCTTGTGAAGAACTACCCCACAATAAAGCGCGGAAGATTCTGGATGACTTTCGGGCAGGAATACCTCACTCATTTGCGCGTGATTCAGGACATAGGCATGGCTTCGATAAAGCCAATAAACTATAACGGGCAGGAAATTGTGCCGCTTCAGTTCCTTAAGGCGGTGCTTCCCAACCCTCAGGATCTCGGAGAGAATTATGATGGGGAGACATCGATCGGATGCCGTATCAAGGGGCTTAAAGACGGAAAAGAGCATACATATTATATATACAACAACTGCTCTCACCAGGCGGCCTACAAGGAAACGGGCATGCAGGGCGTGTCATACACCACCGGCGTGCCGGCAATGATTGGCGCGATGATGTTCTTGAAAGGCATCTGGAAACGTCCGGGTGTGTGGAACGTGGAGGAATTTGACCCCGACCCGTTCATGGAGCAGCTTAACAGGCAGGGACTGCCTTGGCACGAACTTAAAGATGTGGACTTGGAATTCTGATTTTTAGATAAACATATTGCGGGAACCCCCTGCAACGCCTCACCGGGCGGGAAACGCGCAAGTTGCGCTTTCCTGCCCGGTTTTTGTTTTGCAGTAGTAATGTGAGCTCATGATGACGGACTGCCGAAAGCAGAGTTGGGACAGCGCGGTTTGCATACACACTGCGGAGTGTTGCATTTCGGGGTTTAATCATGCACCGATGAACGTATGAAAAACCATGTTTGAAATAAGAAAAACTATGTCCGATGTAGAAAAAACTACATCCGATGTAGAAAAAACTACATCAGACGTAGAAAAAATTACATCAGACCTTTTTTCGTTAATTTCAACACAAAGAAAATCAAACTGTTAATGCGGCGTAAAATAAAGCGGTTTTAAGAGGATGCAAATAGCACGGAAAATTCTAAATTTGCATATAGAATACCCATAAAATAAGATGTCGAAAAATAAGAATTTGTTTGGTGTGGCAATCGCCTTGATGTTCGCTTTTTGTGCCAACGCCGAAAACAGCTCCCTAAATAAAAGTGTTTTCAAATACAGCACCGTAGCCTTTGAAAATATAAAGGTCGGAGGCGAGTTGCGTGAGCGGCTTATGCGCAACTTCAACCGTCTGGAAGAAACAAAATACCGGCCTGACAATGTATTCCTCACCGAAGAACAGTCGGGTTATTGGCCCGGCGATACCGAGGGGCGCACAATTTTGGGACTTGTGATGGATGCCCGTGCCACGGGCAGGACACCGCTGTATCTTGACGAAATAATAAGGCGAGTGCCGGCAAATCTCAACGCGCTTGGATATATGGGTTCCGTTCACAAAGATTCGGTTGACGAGCAGCAACTTTCGGGAAACGGTTGGATGCTTCGCGGACTGTGTGAGTATTATCTTTGGAAGAAAGATGCCGCCCTTTTGCCTGTTATCGGCAGAATGGCCGACAATCTTTTTACAAGCGGTGAAAAATATTATGATGCGTACCCCATTTCTCCCGAAAGCCGCAGAAAAGGAGTGGGAGCGGCTTCCGGAAGTTTGTCTCAGATAATCGGCCATTGGCGTTTGTCAACCGACATAGGCTGCTTGTTCATCGGAATGGACGGCATGCTTCAGGCATTGCAGGTAACTAACGATGCGAGACTGCGCCCTGTTGCGGAAAAGCTTGTGCATTTGTTCCTGAAAGTCGGTCTCACAGGCATTAAGGCGCAAACCCACGCCTCGCTTACGGCCATGAGGGGACTGATAAGGTATGCCGACATAACCGGGAAGCCGGAGTATGTGAAAGAAGTGGAGAAGCGGTGGGACATTTACCGCAAATACGGCATGACCGAGCTGTATGGAAACTACAACTGGTTTTGCCGCTACGACACATGGACAGAGCCTTGCGCCATAGTGGACGCCTTTATCGTGGCTTCGCAACTTTGGCAGCATACGGGCAAGGCGGAATACCGCGATGACGCAGAGCGCATATACTATAACGCCATTTGCCTTGCACAGAGGAGCAACGGCGGTTTCGGCTTGGAGAACAGCCCGGGCAAGGCAAACAGCACGCATTCCGTATCTGTTAATTGCGATGAGGCTCACTGGTGCTGCACGATGCGCGGTGGCGAAGGGCTTGGACGCGCAGCCGAATTCACGGTTTTCAAAAAGGACAACGAACTCGCATTCCCGTTTTTCAGGAATGTAAATGTGTACGAAAAAATTGCAGGGGGCGATGTTTGGATGGATATGACAACAGCGTATCCTTTCGGCAACGGAGTGTCGGTGAAGGTTAAGGCTGCACCTCGCAAAAAAATCACACTCGCGCTGGAGAAGGCTTCGTGGATGAAGGAATATGTCGTGAAAGTGAACGGCAGGAACGTGAAATATTCCGAAGAGGACGGACTTGCGAAAATAACGCGGCGTTTCAAGGCCGGCGATGATGTTGCGGTATCTTTCCAAATGGCGCCGCATTTCGTGGGAATGGTGAATGCCGAAAACAGCAACGCCGGCGATTTCAGGGTAATGTACGGTCCGTTGGTGCTTGGCTGCAAAGTAGGGGAAAATGGCAACGTTGCCTATGGCGAAGAATTTGATGGCAGCGTGGAAGATGCTTTCAGAGGGAAAAAGAGCGGCGTGGAATTGTCCCCGATATACCATTTGATGTCTCCGAAAGTGATTATGGCTGCAAAACCCGCTTTTTCGCGACGTGTTGTTTTTACACGGTGAAGAATAATAGCAAATAAAAGCATTTCTATATGTTTACAGAAGAAGACAGAAAACAATTCGCTCAAAAAGGAATTGACGAAAAAAAGGTTGAAAGCCAACTTGACTTATTCAAGACAGGTTTCCCTTTCAAGAAGCTGTATGCTGCGGCATCGGCAGAAAAAGGAGTTTTTAAGTATGACGAAAGCCGACGATATGCCTATGCGGAAGAATGGGATGACTATTGCAGAAAAAACAAGGCGAAGCTGGTAAAGTTTGTCCCTGCCTCGGGTGCAGCAAGCCGAATGTTCAAAAATATGTTCGCGTTTCTTGATGCAGGATACGAAGAACCAAAGACAGACTTCGAGAAAAAGTTTTTCGGCAACATAAAACATTTCGCATTTTATGGTGCGCTCGATGCAGTGTGCCGCAGATTGTATGGCAAGGATATATCAGAACTGATTAAAGTAGGCAGATGTAAGGACGTTGTGGCGGCTATGCTTGGGGAACAGGGGCTGAACTATGGCAAAAAACCCAAAGGCTTGCTACTTTTTCACAGTTACGACGAAGGTGCGCGCACTCCGGTTGAAGAACATCTGCTTGAGGGAATGCTAACAGAGGCGCAGGAAGGAGGAGAAGTGAACCTGCATTTCACAATTTCACCGGAACATCGCAGACTTTTTGAAAAGCTCCTTTCCGAGAAAGTTCCCATCATGGAGCAGAAGATGGGCTGCAAATTTAATGTTAGTCTTTCGGAGCAGAAGCCCGAGACCGATACAGTTGCGGTTACTCCCGACAACCGACCATTTAGGAATGACGACGGCTCAATACTGTTCCGTCCGGGAGGACACGGCGCGCTTATAGAGAACTTGAACGACATAGATGCTGACATAGTATTCGTTAAGAACATAGACAACATAGTGCCCGAAAGACTTATGCCCGACACTGTAAAATACAAGAAAATGCTTGCAGGAAAACTTGTGTCGGTTCAAAAACAATTGTTTGCCTATTTGGAAGAACTTGAAAGCGGCATGCCAAGTAACGATGCCCTAAAGGAAATGAAAAACTTCCTCGAAACAGAACTTTGCACAATGCGCCCGGGAGTGGAATTTGAGAGCAGTTTGGAACTTGCCGACTATCTTTATTGCAAGTTCAACCGTCCGTTGCGAGTATGCGGCATGGTGAGAAACATAGGTGAAGCCGGCGGAGGTCCGTTCCTCGTTTACAATGGCGATGGAAGCATTTCTCCGCAGATACTCGAGAGCTCGCAGATAGATATGTCGGACGAAAAGAGCCGCAGAATGTTTGAAAACGGCTCTTACTTCAATCCGGTTGACTTGGTTTGCGGTGTAAGAGACTTTCATGGCGAGAAGTTTGACCTGCGTAATTATGTAGACCATACGGCGGGCTTTATATCTCAAAAGTCAAAAAATGGCAAAGAACTTAAAGCCCTTGAACTGCCGGGACTATGGAACGGCGGAATGAGCGATTGGAACACAGTTTTTGTAGATGTTCCGCTTTCAACTTTTAATCCCGTGAAAACAATTAACGACCTTTTGAGACTTCAACATCAATAGCAACAATGTATGAGTACAAGTATCCCCATCCGGCCGTAACGGCGGATTGTGTGGTTTTCGGCGTGGATTATGGGGGCGAGCCTAAATTGCTTTTGATAGAGCGCGCCAACGAGCCGTGCAAAGGCAGGTGGGCTTTCCCCGGGGGCTTTATGAACATTGACGAAACTGCGGAACAATGCGCCTCGCGTGAGTTGCAAGAAGAGACGGGTCTTGAAATCAACAAATGGAAAGAGGTGGGAGTTTTTTCGGCGGTAAACCGAGACCCGCGTGAGAGAGTTGTTACCGTGGCGTTTTGCGCTGTTGTTTTCAGCGAAAACCTTTGTGCTGTAAAAGGCGGCGATGATGCGCACTGTGCAATGTGGTGCAAACTTTCCGAACTGCCTCCTTTGGCTTTCGACCACGAACAGATTTTGGACAAGGCTCTGGCCATGACAGGCTTCAGCCGCACAAAACATTTGACAAACTTGCTGCTTGGGGCTGTCGTGGGGGACATTTGCGGCTCGTCATACGAGTTCGCCCCTTGCAAGGACTATGACAGGCTCGACATTACCAATGAAAACTCCGATTACACGGACGACACCGTATGCACATTCGCCGTGGCAAAGGCATTGATGGACGGCGGGGATATGCCGCTGTATTTGCAGAATTTTTGCAAAGAGGATATGTTTCGCGGCTATGGCACGAATTTTATGAATTGGCTTTTAAATACAACGCCCAAACCTTATGGAAGCTGCGGAAACGGTTCTGCGATGCGTTGCAGTTCTGCCGGTTTCCTTGCCAAGAGCGAGGAGGAATGTGCTTATATGGCAGAAAGGACGGCGGCTTGCACACACAATCACCCCGAAGGCATAAAGGGTGCGGTTGCTACGGCTTTGGCAATATATAATGTGTTGCATGGGAATGGCAAGCAATATGTGCGTAAAAACATATTGGAACGATTTTATCCGGATTGGGCAGATTGTACCACATATGGCTTGCGTAGTAATTATGGTTATGATGCAACTTGCCAGGGAACAGTGCCTGTGGCTTTGCTTGCCTTCCTGGAATCAAATGATTATGAGGACTGCATAAAGAAAGCCATTTCCATGGGCGGAGATGCCGACACCCTTGCCGCCATAGCCGGACCAATTGCCTATGCGTTCTATCGCCACATTCCCGAAAGGCTTTTGAGACAGGCATACCGCATTCTTCCGCAAAAAATGCTTGAAATAAGTTGCAGATTCGATGCATTGGCAAATATACCTTTGTAAAGGTGAAAAATCTCACAATATGACTTGAATTCGGCCGTTCTTTAATTAATAATGCATAAAGTTTTGTATATGCTCTTATTTATGTTGATAGGTTTTGTTGTGAGTTTGCTGTTCACTTATTTTCTAATGCCTCATGTGTTGAAGTTCTGCAAGGAAAAGCAACTCTACGATATGCCTAATGCACGTAAAATCCACCAATGTGCCGTGCCGCGTTTGGGAGGAGCCTTGTTTATGCCGGCAATGCTTGTCGGGATGATTCCGTCGCTGATGGCCTATATTTTTGTGTCGTCAGAAAGCAAACTGATGCAGATTTCCTCGTTTGTGCTTATTGCGGGCGTTTTCATCATATATATAATAGGGGTGGTTGACGACATTATCGGTGTCAGGGCAAGCCGCAAGTTTCTTGTTCAGACGGTGGCCGCCTGTTTCTTCCCCGCGTGCGGGCTTTATCTCAACAACCTTTACGGGCTGTTCGGCATATACGCCATTCCTGCGGTGGTGAGCTATCCCCTCACGGTTTTCCTCGTGCTGGTGGTTGTGAATGCCATAAATCTCATAGACGGGATAGATGGTCTCGCTTCGGGGCTGTGCTTTCTGATATTGGGCGTATTTGCCTGGCTGTTTTGGAAAATATCTCCGTCGGTGTATTCAATAATGGCGTGCACGCTTATGGGCACGCTCGCATCGTTTTTCTATTACAATGTTTTTGGGAAAGTTGAGAAAGGAACAAAGACCTTCATGGGCGATTCCGGCAGTCTAATTCTCGGCTACTCGATAGCCTATCTTGCGCTTAAATTTGCAATGTACAATCCAAATGTGCTGCCATACAGAGGAGATGCTCTGCTGTGGTCGTATACAATTCTGATTATACCCACGTTTGACCTTGCCCGTGTGGCTCTTGGCAGGATTGCGCACCACCGCTCTGTTTTTGATGCCGACAAAACGCATATACACCATTTGATAATGGGGGCGGGCTTCACGCAGCATCAGGCTCTTGCGATAATTCTTGCTTTTTTTGCGTTGTTCTGCTTTATGAATACTATGCTTTATGATGGAAGAGTGGGTTTTTCGGATGTTTTGGCTATCGACATAGTTGTATATGGAGCTTTTTTTGCGGTATTGGCAGTGGTTAAAAGGAACAAGAAAAAACAAGAAAAGTTTGTTGTTGATAAATAGCTGCAGCGATTTTATTACTATGCCGACAAACGGCATAAATGCATGAAATGCAGAGAAAAGAAAAAAACAGAAATGCGCCGGTATGTAGTTGGTTTACGGTTGATAGTAAGGGCGAAAAAAAAGGTCTGATGTAATTTTTTCTACGTCTGATGTAGTTTTTTCTATATGGGACATGGTTTTTTCTATATTCGAAGTTGTTTTTTTTGCATAATCGGTGTTTGTTGTAAAAGTTAGTTCGTTGTGGCGTTTTTATTATCTTCGGCAGACTTTTGTTTTGTGTCAGCTTAATTTACTCTTACAAATATTGCTTGCATGGATAAATTGGTTTAACTTTGCCCAAACGTTTTTTATTGACAACAATGAGACGAGTGGTTCTTACCATTATAGCATCTGCTTTGATTGTGGCTTGCGCCTGGTCGCAGGTACTGTCGCGCCATTTTAAGAACAAGGAAGTTAAGCCCACATACAACGAAAAGGTGGTGGGCAAATATATTGACACAATCGCGGTTGTTGCTGCCGCCGATTCCGCAGCCATGGCAGCAGGGCAGGAAGAGACCGTGCTCAACAACCCTTACTACTATCCGCTGTTGCTTAACCCCACGCTTTACAACGCGCCTATCAAGAACGTTATGGAGTGCGATTGGAGGCCGGCGAGTATCGGAGGTGGTAAGAAACCAATGCTTATTAATGCAAACACACAGTTCGGAGACAGTGTGGAACATAGCATGCTAAATGTAATGATGTGGGCGTACACCAATGTGCCGTGGTTTATAAGAACAACTCAAAGGGACATAGACAACGCGGCGGGAATAAGAAAAGAAATAATAGAAAGCCCTGTGAGGGAGGTAACGCACATCACCCCGCAAAGGGAGGAGAAAATAGATCTCGGAATAGAAGATGCATCGTATAGGGTGATTACGCGCCGTCCGAATTTTTGGACGTTTAACGGCAGACTATATTACAGCATGGGGCAGAACTATTTCTCAACCAAGGGGACGGAGAATAACAACACTTTCAGGCTTGAAACGGAACTCAACGCAAATTACAACAACTCGCGCGGAGTGAGTTTTACAAACAAAGTGCTTGCTCGTTTGGGCTTTACAAGCCAAAGCAAAGACAAAAAGCATAAGTACATAACGAGCGACAACCGTGTTGATATGACCAACCAGCTTGGTTTGAAAGCCATAAAGCATTGGGAATATACATTTACCATTTCGTCCTGGACGCATCTTTACCCGAAATATGCCAGCAACAGCGATTATGTTAGCGAAGATTTTCTTTCCCCGGTAAACGCCAACTTCGCAATAGGTATGAAATATAGTTTGGACGTTAACACAAAGAAGCGTGGCAGAGTGTTTCATATGGATGCCACACTTTCTCCCCTTTCGTATAATACAACATATTGCGATCGAAAGGCGTTGCGCAACAGTAAGGGCATACCCGGAAAACACCATGCCTATAATTCCTTCGGTCCTTCGGTGCTGATAAATTATTCATGGCAAATAGCAAAAAACATATCCACGGGCGGAGACATTTACTATTATTCCAATTACCACCGTGTTGAGGCGCGAATAAGAAACACTACAAATTTCACCATAAACAAGTATTTGACAAGTAGTCTTTTCTTGTTCCCCTCGTTTCAGGACAACCGCTTCGTAAACGGAAAGCGCGAGCTATACAGAATTCAAGAGACACTTTCCATGGGATTGACCGTTAGATTCTGACAAAAATGAAAATCAGAGGTATTGTAGGATGCCTTGTCGGTTTGGCCATTCTTGGCGGCATAAGAGTATGCGAAAATTACGGCGGGGAAAGTGCGTTTACAAAAAGTTTGGAAAAGAATGTGGCGCTAAAAAGCACACAGCGTAAAAGCAATTCCGAAACGTCTTACAAAGAAAATGAGGAAACTCCCATAAAAAAGAGCAGGAAGCCGATTGAGATTCCTGCGAAAATGCGCGGCACGCCGGAACGCCTGCTCAGACGCATGGCATATACTCTCTCGTTCAACAATGAAACAAATCAGCCCAATTGGGTGGCATGGTGCTTGGAAGATTGCGAAACCGATGGCAATATCAGGCGGCGCAAAGAGTTTGTTGCCGATGCCGATATACCTTCGCCACACAGGGTTGAGCCCGAAGATTACAGCCACATGGGATATGACCGCGGACATATGGCTCCGGCGGCCGACATGAAGTTTAACGCCCGGGCAATGAGGGAGTGTTTTTTCATGAGCAACATTTGCCCCCAGACGCGTGAGCTTAATGGCGGCGCATGGAGCAAGCTCGAAAAAGCATGCAGACGGTGGGCAGGCAAGTTCGGAAAGGTGTACATAGTTTGCGGACCTATATTTCGCGGTGGCAAACATAAATGTATTGGAAAGAACGTTAGGGTAACTGTGCCGGATGCCTTTTTTAAGTGTGTATATGGTGTAAACAACGGCGTGTCGCAGGCTATAGGTTTTGTAATGAATAACAGCACATCGAAACAGAATATGAATGCCTCGGCAAAGACCGTTGACGAGGTGGAGAATATTACAGGCATGGATTTCTTCCCGAACCTCCCCGATAAGATAGAGAATAAGGTAGAGAGCGAATACTCTATAAAAAATTGGCAGTAGCCCCCAAGAATTACGCAATACGAAAAAAGGCACTTGATTGGAAGTGCCTTTTTTGTGCTTATGGGTTTTGTTTATTCCTTATAATAAACCCTTTTAACACGTTCGCTAACGGATGTTAGGATTTCGTATGGAATAGTTTTCAAAATATCGCTTAAAACGGTAACGGGCAGGTTGTCGCCAAAAATCTCCACGCTGTCGCCCTCCTTGCAGGCAATGTCGGTAACGTCAATCATTGCTACGTCCATGCATATATTGCCTACATATGGCGCTTTCTCTCCGTTTACAAGGCAGAAGCCGTTTCCGCATCCAAGGTGGCGGTTAAGCCCATCGGCATAGCCTATGGGAATTGCCGCAATTCTGCTGTCGCGTGTCAAGTGGCCTTTGCGTGAATACCCAACAGTATCCTCTTTTCTTACGTTGTGTATTTGGAGTATCGTAGTGTGCAATGCAGCAACATTGTGTATGGTCTTGTTTGTAAATGGGTCGATGCCGTAAAGCCCAAGTCCGAGCCTTACCATATCAAGATGGTATTCGGGGAAACGCTCTATGCCTGCGGTGTTGCATATATGTCTCAGTATTTTGTCGGGAAAGGCTTGCTGTAATTTCAGGCTTGCTTCGTTATAAGTATCAAACTGTTGCTTTGTGAAATTGTTGAATTCCTCACTGTCGCTCCCTACGAAGTGCGAGAATACCGAGCGTGGTACAACGGCATTTTGAGCTTTCAGACGTGAAACCAACTCATCGATTTCCTCCGGCAGAAATCCCAGGCGGTGCATTCCCGAATCGATTTTCACATGAATAGGATAGTGGGTAACTCCTTCGCGTTTTGCTTCCTTTATCATTGCTTCGAGAATCCTGAAACTGTAAATTTCCGGTTCCAGATTGTATTGCAGCATAGTTCGGAAAGCGGTCATTTCCGGGTTCATCACCATAATGTTAGCCGTTATTCCCGCGTTGCGCAGCACTACTCCTTCATCGGCTACGGCAACCGCGAGGTAATCGACGCCATGTTCCTGAAGCGTGCGTGAAACTTCAAGAGCTCCGCTGCCGTATGCAGAAGCTTTAACCATACACACGATCTTTGTTCCGTGTTTCATGAACGAACGGTAATGGTTTAGGTTTTCCACAATAGCGCCGAGGTTAATGTTCAGTGTGGTTTCGTGCACTTTTTTTGTAAGCAGGTCGTATATCCTTTCAAAGCCGAACTTTCTCGCCCCTTTAAGCAGCACGGTACTTCCATTTATGTTTTCCAGTTCTCCGCTTTCTGCCAATTCTTCGGTTGTTTTGAAAAATTTTGAGTTTACCTTGAAGCATTTCGCGTTTTCGCCAATCTTTTTTCCTACGCCTATAAACAATTGCGGCTTGCGTGAGTTAACCATCTCTGCTACTTTGGAATATAGTTCTTCGCTTTCCATTCCGCTTTGCAGAATATCGCTTAATATTACAATTTGGCGGCTGTTGGCTTTTTCGCAGCGGCGGTTTAGAAAATCGAGGGCTATGTCTAGCGAGTTAACGTCTGAGTTGTAAGCATCGTTTATTATTGTGCAGTGGTTTATTCCCTGTGTAACTTCCATGCGCATTGCAAGCGGCTCCAGATTTTCCATGCCTTTTGCGATTTCATGCCGGGATTTTTTCAGGTAAAGGCAAACGGCAAGGCAATGAATGCTGTCGTTTATTGACGCATCGTCAATAAAAGGGATTGTGTATTCCCCGGAATTGCCATTATAGTTGTATTCTATAATTGTTTCGCTTTCTTTTTTGCAGATGTCGCTTATGAACAGCGGTACATCGCGGTTGGTTTTCGACCATGTAAGAAGGCGATGAGATATTTTGCCCAATTTAACGCAACGGTCAATAATATTGTCATCGCTGCAATATACAAGAATATCGCAGTCCTTGAACAGTCGCAGTTTTTCGCGGCATTTTTCTTCGATGTTTCGAAAGTTCTCCTGATGTGCGCTTCCCAAGCAAACCATAACGCCTATTGTGGGTTGTATGATGTCGCGCAGTGCCTCCATTTCGCCGGGCTGTGAGATGCCAGCTTCAAATATGCCGAGCTGTGTGTTTTTGTCTAAAAGCCACACCGACAAAGGAACGCCAATTTGCGAATTGTAGCTTCGCGGGGAACGTGTTATCCTTATGGTGGGCGACAGAAGTTGGTTCAGCCATTCCTTAACCATGGTTTTTCCGTTACTGCCTGTAATGCCTATGATTGGAATGTTGTATTCCTCGCGATGCCGTTCGGCAAGGCGCTGCAAGGCTTTTAACGCCGAAGGTGTTTGCAGAAAATTAGCATCGGGATATTTTGTTTCCCAATTTTGTGGCAGCGTGGTAACAGCAAAGTTGCGCACACCGCGCTGGTACAATTCCGGTATGAAATCGTGTCCGTCTCCCGAGGCTGTCTTTATGGCGAAGAATAGGGAAGTTTCCGGGTAAACCAGCGAGCGGCTGTCGGTAAGCAGCCATTCCACGTAAGTTTCAGCGTGCCCATAGCGGCGCGCACCTGTAAGTGCAACTATTTCTTCAATTTTGTATTTCATGTTTTTTTTATGATTGCGTTTGGGTAAGGATTTCGTTTATTTTTTCCAGGTCTTTGTCAAACCTGACTTGGGGATATTCTTTTTCCAGTTGGGCGATTTTCTCTTTGGCAGAAACCATTAACGCCATGTATTGTCTGCTTTGCGGAAACTGCGGCTTATGTAGCAGAATTTTTGCAACCGCACTCCATTGCTTTGCAAACCCCATTGCTTTTGCGCTGAATGCGTATTCCGCAAACTTTTCGTATATATAGTCCACCGCCTGTTTGGAGGGGTGCACCATGTCTTCTGCGTAGAAACGGTAGTCGCGCAGTTCGTCGTTCATGATTTCAAATGAGGGGAAGTAGCCGCATTTGTCGGGGAAACGGTTCACAATTCCGTCTACAGCAAGCATGAGCACCGCTTTTCCGAGATTCGAACCGTGCAAACCGTATTTTATGTACCTGTAAGGGCTTACCGTGAATACAACGTTTAGCTTCGGATTGAGAGCGAACAATTGTTCAAGCGTTTGGCAATACGCCGATATGATTTCATCTATACCCAAATCCAATGTTTTGAAATCGGCTGCGGGTTGTTTGTGGCAGTTTGCCACGGCAAACTTTTCGTCAGCTGTGTTTCGGAAATAAACACGGTTTGTGCCGAATGTGATGATAAGAAGTTTGGCGCTTTTCAGCGTTCCTGCGGTTTGCCTTAGCGATTTGGCTATGTTTGCTTCCAGTTCTTGTTTTTCAAAAGCAAAAAAGTTTGTGGAGTGTAACCAACTATACCATACGCCGTTGCTTTTGAAAAGCCGGCTATTTATTACATCCTTGTCGGGATTGCCGCCATTCTTAATGGTATCGGTGATTATTTTCAAGCAGTTAAGGATGGAGAGCGGGTTGTAGAGTACCCCGAACGGGTTGCAAATGCAGTTGAAACGGTTGTCCTGCAGCTTGCGTCCCACTTCGTCGGAAAAGCATGAACCTAACAGTAAGATGCCGTCCCCGGCTTCAAGGGAGAATGCGGCTTTTGAAATTTGCAAATCGGTTCTGAGCTTCATTGGTTTGCAGGTAGCTTGTTGCGACTACAAAGTTAAAAAAAAAGAGCAAACTCGCAGACTAAAGCCCGCTTGTTTTTGAAAGCAAAAAAACTATTCCGGCCCCTTTTAACAGGGTTCATCCTGTAAAAATCAAAGCAGTTTTCACCTCGCCATAACAGTTTGCTCTACTGCGTGTTGCAATGGGCGAAAATATGTCTGATATAATTTTTTCTATGTCCGATATAATTTTTTCTACGTCCGATGTGGTTTATTCTACATGGGACATGTTTTTTTGTTTAACGCAAATGCAGTCCGGCAATAACTGCCGGACTGCATTTGTATTATCGCACAAGCAAGTATCTTTAATTGTTGTTTCCTTCTTTGGGCGCCTTGTCTATAAGGTCCATGAATTGGTCGAGTTTCGGAGTGATGATTATCTGTGTGCGACGGTTGCGCTGTTTTCCGAGCTCGCTGTCATTTGTTGTTAGTGGATTGTATTCTCCGCGACCACCGGCGGTTAAACGCTTGGGGTCAATGCCGTAGTTGTTTTGCAGGTATTGCACCACGCTTGATGCCCTGAGACAGCTCAAATCCCAATTGTTACGTATGTTTTGTCGGCTTATGGGCACATTGTCGGTGTTGCCTTCTACTAACACATCGTAGTCTTTGTAGTCCTTTATGATTTTTGCGATTTTGCTAAGCGTTTCGGCTGCGCGGTCGTTGATTTCGTAGCTGCCGCTCTTGTATAGCATGTTGTCGGCGAGTGAAATGTATACCACTCCTTTAAGCACTTGTACATTAACCTCCTTTTGCTCACTTTGCGAGAGGGAGCGGGTGAGGTTATTTGTCAGCACCAAGTTCAGCGAGTCGCTCTTGCTCTTAACTTCAACCAAATGACGTATGTATTGGTTCGACTCGTTTATTTGGTCTACAAGTTTCGAAATGTTCATGTTTGTCTGACTGCCTGCCGTGAGGCTCTTGTCGAGCGATGACTGCAATTTTGCGTAATCTTTGCGGGCCTGCGAAAGCTGGTCCTCCAAACTTGAAACGCGCGCCTTGCTCGCTGCCAGTTGCGATTGCACGTTGGCGAGTTTGTCCTTTGTGTTCTGATAGTTAGTTGAGAGTACCTTATTTTCGTTTTGGCAATTTTCCAAACTTTTTTTGCTCGCGCAGCTGCTCAACAAAATACCTGCCACTATGAGCGGTACAAACAATAAAGCGTTCTTTTTCATTGTTTTTGTTCTTTAATGCGTTATTAATCATGCCAAAAATATAAATAAAATACGGAATGCAGTCTGTGTGAGGATGATTTTAATCTTTATTGTGCTGCAATGCGCCGTATTACACATATTTTAAGTGATGCAATCTTTAGGTCTTTACGAACAATTGTGCAACTACACGGTTTCGGCGATTTCGTCAAGCTCCTTTCGTATTTTGTCGCCGTGTGGACAGTCTTTGGCAATGTGTCCTATTGGTATTATGGCCACAGCCTCGAAGTTTTCGCGGGGAAATTGGCGGCTTACAGCCTCGGTGTCGTAGTTGCACACCCAGCAAGTTCCTAGTCCGCGCTCTGTTGCGGCAAGACACAGGTGTTCTGTGGCGATGGCAACGTCAATGTCGCCATGGGGCTTGCCATCGTATTGGCGCACCCAGTTCGTGGAAGTGTCTTTCATGCAGATAATATATAAAGGTGCGGATTTGAACCATTCGCGGTTGTAACACTCCCTGAGTTTTGACTTGCTTTCTTCAGAAGCCACCACGATGAATTTCCATGGCTGTCTGTTGCAGGCCGATGGAGCCAGGCGTGCGGCGTTGAGAATGTAATCGAGGTCGCATTGGCTTACAGGCTGACCGGTGAATTTTCGCGCTGAGAAGCGCCTTTTGCTCAATTCTAAAAAATCAGACATGGTTTTATTTATTTTTTTCTTTGGTTATTTCTTCTGCACGTTTAAGAGCTTTGCTAATGTGGTCGCAGATGTTTTCTTTTCCCAGCAGGTCGTAAAATCTTGCGCGTTCCAGTTGGGCGTTAACTTTTTCGTTTACTCCGGAGAGTACAATTTGTATGCCCTCTTTTTTGCTCATTAGGCACAGGTTGGTTAGGTTGTGAATGCCCGTTGAGTCGACAAACGGCACCTTTCGCATTCGTATTATGCGCACTTTAGGTCGGTCGCCGAATGTCGCCATTACTTCCTCAAACTTGTTTCCTGCCCCGAAGAAATACGGGCCGTTTATTTCATATACTTCTACATCCTTAGGTATTGTGTAGTGGTCGAGGTTCGTGGCAAGAAAGTCGAATTCCTTGTTAAGGTCTATTTCGTCATCCGTAATGGCTTTCACATCTGTTGTTTCGGCCATTCGCTTCATGAATAGCAGGCAGGCTATTATCAGCCCTACCTCAATGGCAACCGTGAGGTCGAAAATTATTGTCAGGAAAAATGTGATAAGCAGCACTGTAACATCGCTTTTGGGGTTTTTCATAAGAGCCATGAACGAACGCCAGCCACACATGCCGTAGCTTACAACAACCAGCACTCCCGCAAGGCACGCCATTGGTATGTATTTTGCAAATGGCATTAGGAAAAGGAATATAAGCAGCAGCACTATTGCATGTATTATTCCTGCCACCGGGGTTTTGCCGCCGTTGTTTATGTTGGTCATTGTGCGTGCAATCGCTCCTGTGGCGGGGATGCCGCCAAAAAGCGGGGATGCTATGTTGGCAAGCCCTTGAGCCACAAGCTCGGTGTTTGAGTCGTGGTGGTCGCCCGTAACGCCATCGGCAACCGTGGCCGATAGCAAAGACTCGATGGCTCCTAGTATGGCTATTGTTATGGCCGGAGATACGAGACTTTTTACAGTGTCCCAATTCATGTCGGGGATTTGGGCTTTCGGAAGCACATTACTTATGGCAAAGCGGTCGCCTATGGTCTCTATAGACGATATGCCCGCAAAATTCTTGAGCAGCATTGCCACTATGGTCATTAGTATGATAGCGACGAGTGAGCCGGGGATTTTTTTGCTGAACTTAGGGGTTATTGCTATTATGGCAATGCTCGCAACGCCTATTAGTGCGCACCATATGTCGATTGTGTTGAAGTTTTGCAAATACACGCCCCATTTTTCAATGAAGTCGGATGGGTTTGACGGCAGAGAGAGACCGAAGAGATCTTTTATCTGTGTGGTGAAAATGGTTACGGCTATTCCGCTTGTGAAGCCGACAACAATGGGGTAGGGAATGTATTTTATTATGGTGCCGAGGCGCAGAAGCCCGAACAACACCAGGAAAAGCCCTGCCATGAGCGTGGCTATGGTAAGCCCCTCAATGCCGTATTTTTGTATTATACCGTAGATTATTATTATGAATGCTCCTGTAGGGCCGCCTATTTGCACTTTGCTTCCGCCAAACACTGAGATGACAAGTCCCGCAACAATTGCGGTAATAATGCCTTTTTCGGGCGTAACGCCGGAGGCTATTCCAAAGGCTATTGCCAGCGGCAGAGCCACAATGCCTACTATTATGCCCGCCATGAGGTCGGACATGAAAGTTTTCTTGTTATAGTTTTTAATGGAATAAAAAAGTTTGGATTTTAGGGTGAAAGCCTTCATCAGCAAGTTTTGTGTTATAAACGGAGGCTATTGATGCGGCCGTTTTTTTGAAGTGGAGTGCAAAAGTACGAATATTCCGCAAGATGGCAAAAGTGCGCAAATAAAGACCGGGTTGAGGGGGGGGGGAAAAGTATAGGTGGGGATATGGGACATGGGATATAGGAAAAACCAAGTCCGATGTAGAAAAAATTATGTCTGACGTAGAAAAAACTACATCAGACATAATTTTTGCCTTGGCAGGCTTTTGAGTAACAGTAAGTTGTGTTTGGTTGTGCGAGCTGTTGCAAATTTCTTGGAATCAAAGACTTATTTGTCTTCGGCTTTTACAGTTGCTTTTGCTTTGGTCGTCGTTCTCCTCGTTGTTCTCTTAACTGTTTTTTCTTCGGTTTTTGCCTTGACGGTTTTATTGTCGGTTTTTCCTATTTCACGTGTCAGCTTGTCAATTATAGCATGAAGTTTCACTATTTCCTTGTCTTTCATCTCAAGTTCCTCTTCTTGGTTTCTTATGGAAGTCAGTAGCGATGAAAGTTCCTCGTTGTCGATGTCGGGATACAGGTCGTTAACCCTTGTCATGAAGTCGCCGAGTATGTTCATGTAGTTTATGAAAGCATCTTCCGGCGTTTCGTATATTCCGCGATAGCCGCCTTCTGCGCTTGGCTTTGTGTTCATGAACCGGAAGTTGTTTGTTGCCTGCAAGTAATTCCAGTCCTGCTTTATTTGTCGGTTGTCGCATATTCTCACTCGGTCGGCTATGCTGTAAAGTTTGTCGAAAGCTTCGCGCTGCATAATGTTGCCGAGCCACGCGCTTGTATCCCTTTCCTCGTCAACCCACGAGATGGGGTAGGGAACGTTGAGGCTTCCCGCACTTTTGTTTTTGGAGCATATTTCCGATGGCGTTGAGAATGAGATGCCGCGTTTCTTCGCCTCATCGGGCAGGGCTTTGAAAAATTCAAGTATGTTTGAGGAAAGAGGCTGGAATATTCCTATGGCACAAAGTTCCATGAAAATGTTTATCACTTGTTCGTCTTCGGGCATTTTTGCAATCCAGTCCATGTATTTGTCGGCAAAGAGCGGGTATTCGCTCCAAGAGGAATTGTTGAACCTTAGACTTATGTCCTCTGAAAGGCGGTAGTCGCGCAGAAGTAGTTTAAGTTTGGGTGCGTTTGCGCAGTTGTAAACAAAGTGCGGACTTTTCCAGCCGAGAATGTGTCTTGCCCCTTCGGTCAGCATACCTTTGAATCCCATTTCTGCCACAAGCTCGCCTATTTCATCGGAATAGATGAGACATGAGTTGCGGAATATTTTTGGTTCGGCTCCGAAAATGGATTTAACCTTGCGGCAAAGCAATTTTACGTCTTCCTTGAAGCAATCTTTGTTGGCAAGAGATGAAAGCCCGTGGGAATAGGGTTCCGCAAGAATTTCGCAGCATCCGGTGTCGTATAGCTTTTTTATGAGGTCAAGCACTTCGGGCGCGTGGCTTTCAAGTTGCTCTATGGCGCATCCCGAAAGCGAAATTGCGCATTTGAAGTAGTGCTTGTTGCTTTCCGCCATGCTTATGAGTGCCTTTAATGCCGGAATATATGACTTTTCTGCGGTTTCGGTTATGCTGCGGGCGTTCTCGTAATCATCGTAATAGTAGTGGTCCGTTCCAATGTCGAAGAAGCGGTAGCGTTTCAGGTGTATGTTCTGATGTATTTCAAAGTACAGGCATATAGTTTTCATGTTGTTTCTTTATTATTCAGTTGTGGTAGTATCTGTGAAATGTAAGTTCGTAAAGTTTTCGGATTTTCAATCCCACTTTTTCCCATGTAATTTGGTCAACTTCTTTTTTGCCCTCGTCTTTAAGGTATTTGTAAAGAGAGTCGTTTGTGCAGATTGAGTACATAGCATCAGCCATTGCGTTAATGTCCCAATAGTCGAGCTTTATGCAGTTCTTCAGGATTTCTGAGCAGCCGGATTGCTTGCTTATTATTGATGGCACTCCGCATTGCATTGCTTCAAGGGGTGATATTCCGAATGGTTCCGACACGGATGGCATTACGTAAACATCGCTTTTGCAGTATGCTTCGTAAACCTGGTTGCCTTTCATGAAGCCTGGAAAATGAAAGCGGTCGGTTATGCCACGGCGTGCCGCCAATTCTATCATGGCGTTCATCATATCGCCGCTTCCTGCCATGCAGAACCTAATGTGTCGTGTGCGCTGTAGCACAAGAGTGGCCGCTTCTACGAAATATTCCGGCCCTTTCTGCATGGTTATTCTTCCGAGGAAGGTTACGATGCGTTCCTTGCGCTCTTTAAGCGGAAGGCGGTGGGCGATGATTTCCTGCTTTTCAGGTTCGAGCGGATATACAGCGTTGTGCACGGCAAAGCATTTGTCGGGGGATTGGTGGTAATGGTTTATTACGGTTTGCCGTGTGAGTTCGCTCACACACATTATGCAGTCGGCGTGGTCCATGCCATCTTTCTCAATGCCGTAAACGGTTGGGTTTACGTGTCCCCTGCTTCGGTCGAAATCAGTTGCGTGCACATGGATTACAAGTGGCTTTCCCGATACTTGTTTCGCATGTATTCCCGCAGGATATGTCAACCAGTCGTGCGCGTGAATAATGTCGTATTGTTGTTGTCGTGCCACAACTCCCGCCACAATGGAATAGTTGTTTATTTCCTCGTATAGGTTGTCAGGATATCTTCCGGAGAAATTTATGCAACCGAGGTCATCGGTTAGGCGGTAGCTGAAATCTGCGTAAATGTGGTTTCGCAGATTGTAATAAAGTTCCGGTGATATTCTGTGCCCTATCCGCTGCTCAACGTATTCGCGGCTTACATCGCGCCACACAATTGGCACGTTGTTCATTGGTATGATATTGAGAAAAGAGCGGTCTTCGTCTCCGTGGGGGTTGGGCAGGCACAGGGTTATGTCTATGTCTCCTTGTTCTGCAAGCCCTTTTGTTATTCCGTAGCTTGCAGTTCCAAGGCCGCCAAGGATATGGGGAGGAAACTCCCATCCGAACATTAGAACTTTCATATGGACTCCTCTTTATAAGGATTGTTTTCATTGTATTTTTCAAGCAGCCTTTCTGCCCTTAGAATGCCGCTTACACTCATGGCATAGGCAAAAGCCCCTCTTCCGTGGAATGGTGGGTCGCCGTCAAACAGTTCGGGAAGCGTGCCTATGAAGTGGTATGACATTTCTTCGTCAAAGCCTATAAGCTGGCGCTCTATGTATGTGAGTCCGCTGCGCTTGTAAACTTTTAGATATGCTTCAAGGTAGAACCCCATAAGCCACGGCCATGCAGTACCTTGATGGTAGCAACGGTCGCGCTGCTGCTGCGGTCCGGCGAATATAGGGTTGTAGCCTCCGCTCTTTGGGCTTAACGAGCGTATTCCCTTTGGGGTAACCAGCTCCCTTGTGCATATATCGAGTACGCTTTTCCTGTAGGCGGGCGAAAGAGGTGAATGATCTAGTGCAACGGCGAATATTTGGTTTGGCCTTACACTCCAGTCGGGAGTAGTGCCGTCAACGTAGTCGAACAAGTAGCCGTAGGAATTGAGGAATGTTTTGCTGAAGGAGGTTTCTATCTTTTTTACGATGGTTGTTGTCTCAAACAGGGAGGCTTTTTCTTCTTCAGTGCCGAATTCGTTTATCAGTTCTGCTTGGAATTTAAGTGCGTTGTACCAAAGGGCATTAAATTCCACAATATATCCGGAGCGGGGCACCAAAGGCTTTCCGTTGATGGTGGAGTTCATCCAAGTAACGGCCTTTTCGTGTCCGTTTGAATAAACAAGCCCGTTGTCGTGTACGAACAGGTTGGTGTGCTTTCCTGCTGCAATGAAGCTGATGATTTCGTTGAGCAACTGCCCATATTTCGTGTAGCAGTCTTTGGGCGAAACGAGCTTCGCGTATTGCTGTATGCACCATGTTGCCCACAAAGGCACATCGGGCTTTTCTATTTCGTATATTTTGACAGTAAGGGGGTGGCTGCTCATGAATTCGCGTATGCCTTTGGCGAATGTGCTCATGTAAGCTTCAAATAGCGCGGTCTCCCCTATGTTTAGCGTAAGTCCCGGCATTGCCACAAGCATGTCTCTTGCGCGGCATTTGAACCATGGCCAGCCTGCTATGATATAGTGTTCCCCGTTTTCCTCAATTTTGAACTGGTGGGCGGCGTGTACAAGGCATTGGTAGAAGTTGCCGATTCCCTCGTGTATGTCAACTTCCTTGTCCATTTGCCTTTTCATTAGCGTGGGGCGCATTTCGCTAAGTCCCGCGCTGAAAACAATTTGTTCTCCCTTTCGTATGTCAACTTCGAAATAGCCGGGAACCACAAGGTCCTCGTTCGACTCGTACCCTCGTTCGCGCTCGCGGGGGTAGTCAAGACCGAGATACCATTGCGGGTCGTAAACAAATTCGCTCTTTTTGTTCAGTTGCATATAAAGGTCGGGATAGCCGCTGTAAAGGCACATCTTTATGCCATTGGCTATCGGATCGTAGTTAAGGTTTGCTGCCCAATTTTCATGGGTGAACTGGTTTGCACATCGGAATGCGAGAAACGGTTTGAAGCGCAACTTAGTTTTCGAGTGTGCGTCAATAAGTGTGTATCTGATTAGTATTCTCGGTTCGCCCGACTGGAACGCGATTTCCTTTTGCAACACAACGCCTCCAACGCGGTATGTGGTTATAGGCACCTTGAACCATTCAAAATGGTTTATGTATTTGTGCCCCTTGGGGCTATAGTTGTCGCCCTGGTATTTGTGCAGGCCAAGATTAAACTCTGCGCCGTGCTGTATCACGGTTTCATCGAGTGATGAAAGCAGCACGTGGCTTTTGTCGTCCATGGTTGGTATGGGAACTACAAGCAGGCCGTCGTATTTGCGGATGTTGCATCCAACAAGTGTGGTCGAAGCATACGAACCGCCTTTGTTGGTTAGCAAAATCTCTTTATACAGGCTTTCCTGTAGGTTTGTCATCTGTGGCTTGTCGAACTTTAGGTAGCTCATGGTAATGCTGGACTTGTTTTGTTTTCAAAGGTAGTCATTTTTTTGTTGAAAAGAGCACTTTGCAAACTGACTTTTTATGTTTTGTGTTTAATTTTGCAATGTATCTTGGCACGGGCGTGGAATTTGTCCCGGTTTCTTTAAGCGCTTGTTTATGCAAGCGTATGTAGTTCCGGGAGATGCAACTATGTAAAACAGTGCAGTTCGTGTAAACGGTTTAGTTTTGCAAAACGAGGCGGCGCGTATTTTTGTTTTTCTTGGGTTTGCAAAGGCGAAAACTATGTAGGATGTAGAATTTTCTAGGTCAAATATAATTTAAACTACATAGGACGTAGTTTTTTCTACGTCAAACATTGTTTTTGCAGCATCATTTGTTTGTGCTGCTTGTATGTTTTTCCCAAATGTCTATAACCGTGTCGGCAATATCGTCTATCGGTTTTGTTGCGTCAAGCCAGTGCAGCTTTATTCCGCGTCGTTCCATGCCGCGAAACCATGTCATTTGCCGTTTGGCGAATTGCCTGATGGCGATATTAAGCTTTTCGAACATTTCGCTGTATTTGATTTTTCCTATGGCATAGAGCGTAACGTATTTGTATTCCAAACCGTAGTACATTAGTTCCTCAGGGGTTATAGGGGCGGTTGATGGTACCCGGCTGTTGTTTTCTGTTGCCATTCCGATTAGCGACCTTATTTCGTCAACCATGCCGGCTTCGAGCCTTTCCTCAAGTCTCTTGGTTATTCTCTGCCATCGCAACTCCCTTGGCATTTCAAGGCAGAAGTTCACGCTTTCGGGCTGTGAAAATTCCTCGGGCTTTATTGGGTGCCTGCTATAGTAGTCCTCTATCTCTATAGCGCGTATGGCGCGTTTCGGAGTGTCAACATCGGTTGTGTTGTGTAGCTTTTTGCCGTAGCTTTTCAGTATCTCCGTAAGCTCATCAAGTTCTTTCCCTGCAAGACTGTTGCGCAGCGGCGTGTTTTCGGGCACGGGTGTCATTCTGTATCCCCGCAACACGCATTCCACATACATCCCCGATCCTCCGCAGAGTATTGGCGTTTTCCCGCGCGAGATTACGTCTTCGTATGCTTGCGAGAAATCGTGTTGATAGTTGTATATGTTGTATTTAACTCCCGGGTCGGCAATGTCAATAAGGTGAAATCTTATGTTTTTCCCATTTATGTTGTATTCTTCCAGGTCTTTGCCGGTGCCAAGTGTCATGCCACGGTAAATCTGTCGGCTGTCTCCGCTTATGATTTCTCCGTTTGTCCTCTCGGCCAGTCTTACGGCGAGTGCAGTTTTCCCGCAAGCCGTTGGTCCTACGATGGTGAGCATTTTATGTTCCATTGCTATGTTGTTCCGCTTTTGCGGTTTCAAAATTAGCCATATAATGTGAGAAAAAACAAAACGCCCCCGCACAATAATGTGCAGGAGCGTTTTTTAGTTTTGTATAAATACGGTTTACTTGCTGTTGTGCTTGTTCATTATCTTAATGAGGTCAACCACCTTGTGGCTGTAGCCGATTTCGTTGTCATACCACGAAACAACCTTTACGAACTTGTCGGTGAGGTAAACACCTGCGTCAGCATCGAAGATAGAAGTCAACGGGCAGCCGAGGAAGTCGGAAGAAACAACCTTGTCCTCAGTGTAGCCGAGAATGCCCTTCAATTCGCCTTCAGAAGCGGCCTTCATTGCAGCGCAAATATCCTCTTTGGTTGCGGGTTTCTTCAAGTTAACGGTGAGGTCAACAACCGACACGTCAAGAGTCGGAACACGCATTGAAATACCGGTTAGTTTTCCGTTGAGCTCGGGGATAACCTTACCTACGGCCTTTGCTGCGCCGGTTGAAGAAGGAATGATGTTGCCGGAAGCTGCACGACCGCCGCGCCAGTCTTTCATTGAAGGACCGTCAACGGTGCGCTGTGTTGCGGTTGTTGAGTGAACAGTTGTCATCAAACCGGTTTCGATGCCGAATTTGTCGTTAAGAACCTTAGCAATAGGAGCAAGGCAGTTTGTTGTGCAAGATGCGTTTGAAACAATTTTCTGGCCGGCATATTTGTCGGTGTTTACACCGCAAACAAACATATCAGCCTGACGACCGTCTTCACCTTTCTTTGAAGGAGCAGAAAGCACTACGTATTTGGCACCAGCCTGAAGGTGTTTCTCTGCACGATCCATTGTGAGGTAGAAGCCGGTTGATTCTACAACGTATTCTGCACCGATTTCGTCCCATTTCAAGTCAGCTGCGTCTTTCTCTGCGGTAACACGGATGTGGTTGCCGTTAACGATGAGTTCGCTCTTTTCAACATCGGCCTCAATAGTGCCGTTGAACTGACCGTGCATGGTGTCGTACTTCAGCATGTAGGCCATGTAGTCAACAGGAAGAAGGTCGTTGATACCTACAACTATAACGTCATTCTTGTTTGCGTCCTCAAGAGTGGAACGGAAAACGAAACGGCCGATACGACCGAAACCATTAATACCAACTTTAATCATGTTTTTGATGTTTTAATTAGGTTGTTTGCTTTTTATTTTGCCGCAAAATTACGAATTTGTTTTTACTTTGCCGAGTTTTAATATAATTAATTTGGATAAGTAAGAATTTTTATAAGGAAATTCAAGGGGGATGCCGATAAGTTGAAGCACCATTGGCATGCGGTGAATATGATTGCGGACCCTTTCTCTCGGAAATTCGGTTTTATCGGTGCTACATGTGTTCTCGCGAAAGAGAAACTTTACATACAGAAATACGCGAATGGGGTGGGGAAAGTGCCTGTGGGGCCGATTTTTCGCGCATGGCGAGGTGATGTTTATGGTGTGTCGAAGATTTTTTTGAAGTGCAAAGGTAAAAAGCCCGACTTCAAGCTTAAGTGGTGATACAACAAGATGAAGGCAATCCAACGGACTTTTATGTGAATGGGTATTTGGCAGCTATCTAACGTTTCTGCAATGTTTATGGCGAGTGGTGGCTGTAAAATTAGCGGGACTTATAATGCCAAGTTCCACTAATTTGTTGCAACTTTGCATTTCCCAAAGTTCAGGAAATGGAAAAGAATAATATAAAATTACCCGAAACAAGCAGGGAAGAATTGGAAGCTGCAAAAAAGGCCGGTTCGGGTTCGCTCTGCGGATTGGTGATGCAAAAAGCGTTGGAAAGCGTTGGGGACAATCTGAATGCCGAATCCATGACGAAACTAAATTCTTCGCAGATAACTGTTATTGCATATAATGTATTACGCCGCGAATTGCTTGAGGGCGGGTTCGTGCAGCTTATACACAACGGCTATGGGCCTTTTATTTTTGAGAACCCTTTCGCAAAGGCAATGCGGCTGTGGGGGCTGAAGAGCTTGTGCAATACCTTGTATGACGCGAGACGTTTGTATGAAAAGACAGCAAATGATATTGAGCGTGATTGCTCTGACGAGGAATTCATGGCGCTTTACGAGCAATACGAGAAGTTTGACGAGTATGATGACGATTTTGTGGAGCGTGAGGCGGAATATACCGCAGAGGTGGAAAAATATATTGAAAACAATCTAGAGGATTTTTTTACGGTGAGGTAGGATATGGCATTGACTCAAAAGAAAATAGAAATAAAGAATAAGCGTGCCGAACATGACTTTTTTGTTCTCGATACATGCAATGCCGGCATTGTGCTTTGTGGCACAGAGATAAAATCCATACGCGCCGGGAAAGCCGGGCTTACGGACTCGTTCTGTTATATCCGCAATGGCGAGATATGGGCTAAGAATGTTTATATAGCGGAGTATTTTTACGGCTCTTTTTATAACCACGAGGCGCGCCGCGACCGCAAACTACTGCTCAATCGCCGCGAAATAAGACGGCTGGCTGCGGAAACGAAAAATCCGGGTCTTTCAATAGTCCCGCTTTTGCTGTACATAGACGAAAACAACCGCGCAAAACTCAAAATAGGCCTTGTGCGCGGAAAAAAGGAATACGACAAGCGTCAGTCGTTAAGGGAAAAAGAAGACAAACGTATGATGGCGGAGAAATTTAAGGCCTTAAACACAAGACGATGACCAAGCAAGAAAGAATAGAAAGCCTTATGCGCCAAAGGGTGCTTATACTCGATGGCGCAATGGGTACAATGATACAAAGCTACACCCTTACCGAGGATGATTATCGCGGTGAGCGTTTCAAGTACCTGCCGGGAATACAGAAAGGCAACAACGATTTGCTCGTTATTTCGCGCCCCGATGTGATTGGCGACATACATAGGCGTTACTTAGAGGCGGGGGCGGATATAATAGAAACCAACTCTTTCAGTTCGCAGCGCATATCGATGGACGACTATGGGGCTTGCGAATATTGCCACGAGTTGAACGTGGCGGCTGCAAGGCTTGCACGCAAATATGCCGACGAGTTTACCGCAAGAAATCCGGAGAAGCCGCGTTTCGTGGCAGGCTCGATAGGTCCTACAAACAAGACTTGCTCCCTTAGTCCGGATGTTAACAATCCGGCATTGCGAAACATAACCTTTGACGAGCTTGCCTCAGCCTACAAAGACCAGATAAAAGCTTTGATTGAGGGCGGAGTGGATATTTTGCTCATTGAAACCATATTCGACACTCTCAACGCCAAGGCGGCGTTGTTTGCCGCCCGCGAGGCTATGGACGAAATGGGGGTAGAGTTGCCCATAATGCTTTCGGTTACGGTTGCCGACAAGGCGGGGCGCACTCTGTCGGGGCAGACGCTTGAGGCTTTTGTGGCATCCATTGACCATGCCGGAGTGATGTCGGTTGGCCTCAACTGCTCGTTTGGTGCAAAAGATATGAAGCCTTTTCTCGAATCGCTGGCATCGTTCGCACCTTATTATATATCGGTATATCCCAACGCCGGACTGCCTGACGAAATGGGGAAGTACAGGCAAACGCCTGCGGAAATGGCTATGCAGGTACAGGAGTTTGTTGACGAGGGGCTTGTGAACATTATTGGCGGATGCTGCGGCACAACCGACAAGTTTATAGCCGAGTACGAAGGGATAATACGCCATGACGGGAAATTCAAAACGCCCCACGTGCCCGCCCGTCGCGACCATAATCTTTGGCTGTCGGGACTTGAAGCCAAACGCCTTTTGCCCGGGAGCAACTTCATGAACATCGGTGAGCGTTGCAACGTTGCGGGTTCGCGCAAGTTCCTTCGTCTTGTAAAGGAAAAGAAATACGAAGAAGCCTTGTCCATAGCTCGCAAACAGGTTGAGGACGGAGCGCAGGTTCTCGATATTAATTTTGACGACGGACTGCTTGACGCAAAGGAGGAGATGACGCATTTTCTGAATTTGCTCACTTCCGACCCTGACATTGCGCGTGTGCCGCTGATGATCGACTCGTCAAAATGGGACGTGGTTATGGCAGGGTTGAAATGCGTGCAGGGCAAGTGCATCGTCAACTCAATATCGCTAAAAGAGGGCGAGGAGAAATTCCTTTCGCATGCCCGTGAGCTGCGCATGATTGGCGCGGCAACGGTTGTAATGGCGTTCGATGAGGAAGGGCAGGCCACTACCTATAAACGGAAAGTGGAAATTTGCTCACGAGCGTATAAACTGCTCACCGAAAAAGCGGGATTCCCGCCCGAAGATATCATTTTCGACCCTAACGTACTTTCAATAGCCACGGGAATGGCGGAACACGACCGCTACGCGCTCGATTTCATAGAGGCTACAGGATGGATTCGCAAAAATCTCCCTTATGCCCATGTGAGCGGCGGCGTGAGCAACCTGTCATTCTCTTTCCGGGGAAACAATTACGTGCGTGCGGCATTGAACGCCGTGTTCCTTTACCATGCCATTGGTGAGGGAATGGATATGGGAATTGTCAATCCTTCGACTTCTGTAACCTACGATGACATAGACAAAGACCATCTGAAGGTTTTTGACGATGCTATAATGTACACGTCGCCCGAAGCTCCGCAAAGGCTGATTGACTTGGCGGACAAGTTGCTTGAGGAGCAAAATGCAGGTGGCGGAAAATCTCTGACCTCAAACCATAATGCGGCGGCAGACGCATGGCGCAAGGAATGTGTGGAGAAACGCCTGTCATACGCCCTGCGCAAGGGAATTACCGACCATATAGAGGAGGACATAAAAGAGGCTCTTGAAAAATACCCGAGGGCGGTTGACATAATCGAAGGCCCTTTGATGGATGCTATGAACGAGGTTGGTGTGCTGTTCGGCGCGGGCAAAATGTTCCTGCCGCAGGTGGTTAAGACGGCGCGCACAATGAAGGCCGCCGTTGCCGTGTTGCAGCCTGTGATAGAGGCGCAGAAAAAGGCGGGCGATGACACAAAGTCCTCATTGCCCGAAATACTCATCGCCACTGTAAAGGGCGATGTGCACGATATAGGCAAGAATATCGTGGCCACGGTATTGTCGTGCAACAATTTCAAAGTGATAGACCTTGGCGTGATGACCCCGCCGGAGAAGATAGTTGATGCCGCCAAAAAGGAGAACCCGGCGATAGTGGCTTTGAGCGGACTTATCACGCCAAGCCTTGAGGAAATGACAAAGGTGGCGGAAATGATGGAGGCCGCAGGTTTGAGAATGCCGATAATGGTGGGCGGGGCCACGACTTCCGAACTTCACACCGCCTTGAAGATAGCTTCGGTTTACTCCGGTCCTGTGGCGTGGACGAAAGACGCTTCACAGGCGGCAATAGTTGCCGAAAAACTTGTGAACCCGCGCACCTCTGCCGCCTATATATCCGAATTGGACAGCCTTTACAAGCGTTTGCGGGCGGAGCATGAGCAAAAGGAAAAGAACCCGGTGGGCGTTTCGATCGAAGAAGCAAGAAAACGCAAGCTGAAATTGTTCTGACCCGAAAACAACCGTATAAACGTCCGCACACCACAGGTGAAATCCGACTAGGGTGTGCGGGCGTTTTTTTGTGGACGAAGAAGAAAACTGGCTTTCTGTTGCGTGTTTTGCGCTATACTTTGATTTACAGTGATTTGCGTAGAAATAAGTTCGGTGCTGTAAGAGATTGTCTTTCAGGTGTTTGAAAGCGATGAAAAAAGGTCTGATGTAGTTTGAATTATGTCTGATATAATTTTTCCTACATCGGACGTAGTTTTTCCTATGTCCGATATTGTTTTTTGCGTTTTCGGCATATAATTGCTTTTTTACCAATGCGTATTTGTAGCGTTGCTTTAACTATGTATTGTTTGGTATTGCAAATAATTATTATCTTTGCGAAACCGTCTGAAATGGCGGCATAACTTATCGGTAAACAATAAAGCATTCGCTATTATTTCGCGTTTAGCCAAAAGCGTAGGAAACTGTTTGGAAATAAGAACACAGAAATAATAAGTGAAAGGTATCTGTATGGAGGATGCCTTTTCCCAACGAGTGAGCGATGCTATCACGCTATAGGCGTGGTGCATTCTTATTTGTTGGGAGGGGTTTCCATCCTACGCTGCCCCTGAGCTAAACGCAATAAGAGCATCACGCTTTTGTTGTGTCGTGGCGTGATTGATAGTCGGTGCTTCAACAATTATCAATCATGGCCAATAAAAATCTCACCAATGCCATAAAGGCGAAAAAAGACGAGTTTTACACGCAGCTTTCCGATATAGAAGACGAATTGAAGCACTATCGGAAGTATTTTGTCGGCAAAACCGTTTTGTGTAATTGCGATGATCCTTATGAAAGCAACTTTTTCAAGTATTTTGCCGCCCAATTTAATACATTCGGTTTGAAGAAACTCATAACCACGTGCTATGATGGTTCGCCTATTTCGGGTGGCGAACTGCTGCTCTTCGATGACATGAACGAAAAACCGAAAAGGAATGCCTATAAGGTGGAGATTACAGAAATGAAAGATTATAATGGAGATGGGGCTGTGGATCTTGAAGATGTAAAGCTTCTTCTCAAAAACGGTAAAGATGTTGTGAAACGGCTTGAAGGAAATGGTGATTTCCGTTCGCGGGAATGTGTGGAGGTTTTGCAAGAAGCCGATATTGTTGTTACCAATCCGCCATTTTCGTTGTTCAGGGAATATATTGCGCAGCTTATGGAGTACCAAAAGAAGTTCATTATCATAGGAAATCAAAATGCAGTAACATATAAAGAAGTGTTCCCTTTGATAATGAACAATAAGGTGTGGTTTGGCGAAAGTATTCATTCGGGAGACAGAAAGTTTAATGTCCCTGATGATTACCCGTTGAAAGCCGCCAATTGTGGGATTGATGAAAAAGGGAAGCGTTTTGTGAGGGTTAAGGGCGTGCGTTGGTTCACTAATCTCGAAATCCCCAAACGAAAAGAAGAATTGGTGCTATATAAAAAGTATAACCCCGATGAATACAGCAAATATGATGATTACGATGCTGTAAATGTAAATAAAACGGGAGAGATACCGTGCGATTACAGCGGCGTTATGGGAGTGCCAATCACTTTTCTCGACAAATATTGTCCAAGTCAGTTTGAAATACTTGGGATAGACAGGTACATAAAGGATAATCCCCGCCCCAACAGAAGGTTTACAATAAAGGGTAAAGAGATATACGCCCGCATTCTTATCCGGAGAAAAACAAACAACTAAAAATAATCATGAATATAGAATTACATAACATCACTGTTCGTGAACTGACAGACAGCTATGTGGACAATGGAGAACTGGGTGTACATGGCTATGGCGGAAAACTTGATATCCGCCCTTCGTATCAGCGTGAGTTCGTGTATGGCGAAAGAGAACGCAAAGCCGTAATAAACACCGTTTGGGACGGATTTCCGTTAAATACCATGTGTTGGGTGAAAAGAGACGGTGAAACAAGCGTCCCTTACGAAGTGCTTGACGGACAGCAACGCACTATTTCGATTTGCCAATATGTAAATGGGGACTTTATATATAAAAACAGATATTTCGATAATCTGAAAAAAGACGAGCAGGAGCGCATTCTTTCATACAGGCTCATGGTTTATGTTTGTTCCGGCACTGACAGCGAAAAACTCGATTGGTTTAAGACTGTGAACATTGCAGGAAAAGCATTGATGCCCCAGGAGCTGCGCAACGCAATATATGCAGGGAGTTTTGTGAGTGATGCCAAACGCTATTTTTCAAGAACGCAGTGTGTCGCTTACAAGGAAGGGAATGCTTTGATTGCCGGCTCGACAATAAGGCAGGAATACTTGGAAACGGCAATAAAATGGATGTGCTTCAAAGAATATGGGAAAGACGATGATGCAGAAATCTGTCGGTATATGGCGGAACACCAGCACGACGTAAATGCCATACCGCTCTGGAACTATTTTCAGGCAGTTGTGAATTGGGCGAAATCATATTTCGTAATTAAAGACCGGGAAAAAGTAGTTAAAGGAATAGAATGGGGAGAATTGTATAACAGCTATCACGAGAAACATCTTGACAGAAACGCGATGGAGCGGGAAATAAGAACGTTGCTTGACGATGATGAATTGCAAAGTGCAAAAGGGATTATTCAATACGTTTTGAGCCGTAAGGAAAAGTATCTTAACTTCCGTGCATTTTCCGACAAAATCAAACTGGCAACATACGAAAGGCAAGGACATAAATGTGCAATTTGCGGGAAACATTTCAATTATAAGGAAATGGAGGGCGATCACATAATGCCTTGGTGCGAGGGTGGCAAAACGGTGGAAGCCAATTGCCAAATGTTGTGCCGCAAGTGCAATCGCGAGAAAGGTGCGGGAAGGCAGACATTGCGTTTCGAAAATACTTGAAATGCGAATTTTGTGCTGAAAATTTTATCGAATGGGTTTGTGGTTCAATAAATTCTTCGTAACTTTGCGCCTCGAAAGAAAGCCGTTTGGTTAAAAAGCGGCGATATAGCGAAAAAATAAAAACGAAATAGCAATGTCTAAGATTTGTCAAATCACAGGAAAGCGCGCGATGCGTGGCAATAACGTTGCGCATTCAAAGTTGCGCACCAAGCGCACTTTTGATGCGAATCTGTTTACAAAGAAATTCTATTATCCCGAAGAGGACTGTTGGATAAGTTTAACTATCTCGGCAGCCGGTTTGCGTTTAATAAACAAAGTAGGACTTGATGCAGCTCTGCGCAGTGCGCTTGCCAAAGGCTATTGCGATTTGAAGGACATCAGAGTTATAGCTTAATAATATAGAAAGGGAATACTAAAATGGCTGGAAAGAAAGCTAAAGGCAATAGGGTGCAGGTTATTTTGGAGTGCACTGAAATGAAGAACAGCGGGCTTCCCGGGACATCTCGTTATGTTACCACCAAAAATCGCAAGAATACGCCCGACCGTATGGAGTTGAAAAAATACAACCCCATTCTCAAACGCATGACAATCCACAAGGAAATAAAGTAAAAACAGTTAGGAAATGGCAAAGAAAGTAGTTGCTACCCTTCATGAGGGTAAGAAGGATGGTCGTTCTTATTCCAAGGTGATTAAGATGGTTAAGAGTCCCAAGACAGGTGCTTACATTTTTGATGAGCAGATGATTCCTAATGAAAAAGTAAAAGAACATCTAAAGAAATAAAACGCAGCAAAGAAATTGTTGAATAATAAAGAAAGCAAGAATGAACGTTGGTTTACAAACGTGTTCTTGCTTTTTTTATGCACCCTTGCGAGCTATTGCTGTGTTATTTTGAGTAACTTTGCAGATTAATGAGCGCAGCCCGGAACTCGGGCATTTTTCAAATAAAAGGTGCGTGTTTTTCGGCGCGCGTAAAAGTGAAAAAGAAATATGGAGCCTCTAAAGCATGAATGCGGTGTGGCGTTGGTGCGCCTTTTGAAGCCGCTGGCATATTATAAGAAGAATTATGGAACCTGGCGCTATGGGTTGAACAAGCTCTATCTTATGATGGAGAAGCAGCACAACAGAGGTCAGGAGGGAGCGGGGCTTGCCTGCGTTAAAATGAATGCTCCTGCAGGAGAGGAGTACATCTATCGCGAAAGGGCCATAGGCAACACTGCAATACAGGAAATTTTCGGCACTGTAGCAAGCAAGCTCAATGGAATATCCCCGGAACAGGAAGCCGATGCCGCTTATGCCGAAAAGCATTTGCCATATGCCGGCGAGATATACATGGGTCATCTGAGATATTCCACCACCGGGCGTGCCGGTTTGGCATATATTCATCCATTTTTGCGCCGACACAGCTGGCCGGCAAGAAATCTGTGTGTGTGCGGAAATTTCAACATAACGAATGTAGAGAGAATATTCGAACACCTCGCCATGCAGGGGCAGCATCCTCGTTATAACGCCGACACGTATTTGCTGCTTGAACAGCTCGGACATCGTCTTGACCGGGAGAATGACAGGAAATACGAAGAGGGAGTTGCCAAGGGATACGAAGGAATACAGCTTTCTAAATTTATAGAAGACAACATTGACATAGCCCGGGTGTTCCGCGAGGCTTCCCCTTTATGGGACGGCGGATATGTTATATGTGCTTTGACCGGTAGCGGGGAGACAATCGCCATGAGAGATCCATGGGGTATACGGCCCGCTTTTTGGTATAAGGACGATGAGCAGGTTGTTGTTGCGTCAGAGCGTCCGGTAATACAAACATCATTCAATACGAGCATTGATAAAGTGCATGAGTTGTTGCCCGGGCAAGCCATAATAGTAGGCAAGAGCGGCAAGGTGCGCTTTGAACAGATAATAGAGCCGAAGCGTTATTCCGCCTGCTCGTTTGAGAGAATTTATTTCAGCCGTGGAAGCGATGCCGATATATACAAGGAACGCAAGGCTCTTGGTGCCGGTTTGCTAAAGCAAATTTTAAAGGCCGTTGACGGAGACCTTGAACACACGGTTTTTTCTTTCATTCCCAATACGGCTGAATCAGCCTTTTATGGAATGACAGAGAGTTTCAATGAATATCTCAATACTAAGAAAGCGGAGGCAATAGAGGCGTTGGGACGTACTCCCCGCCATGAAGAGCTCGTGGAAATTCTCAACCATCGCGTGCGCCAGGAGAAAGTGGCTTGGAAAGACATCAAAATGCGCACTTTTATAGCCGAGGGAAACAGTCGCAACGACCTTGTGGCACACGTGTATGACATAACGTATGGAAGTGTGCGCCCCAATGTTGACAATCTTGTTATTATAGACGACAGCATTGTGAGAGGAACAACTTTGCGTGAAAGCATAATCAGAATTCTCGACAGGCTTGAGCCAAAGAAAATAGTAGTGTGCTCATCAGCTCCGCAGATACGATATCCGGATTATTACGGTATAGATATGCCGAGCCTTCAGGAGTTCATTGCTTTTAGGGCGGCCATTTGCCTGCTCGATGATGCCGGAAAACAGAATATAGTATCTGAGGCGTATAGAAAATGCAAGGAACAGCTCATGTTGCCAGACGAGGAAATGCAGAACTGTGTTAAGGATATTTATGCCCCATTCACCGATGATGATATCTCATGCAAAATGGCGGATATGCTTAAGGCAAAAGATGTGAAGGCAGAAATATCCATTGTGTTTCAAACCATTGACGGACTTCACAAGGCTTGTCCGAAATCTCCGGGCGACTGGTATTTCAGCGGAGACTATCCTACACCGGGTGGCGTAAGGCGTGTGAACCGGGCTTTTGTAGACTATTTTGAGAACATATATTTGAAACAGAAAAAATAAAGCCGGCGCAAGCGGGCCTACCCAAAATATTACGAAATGAGAAAAGTAACACTTCTATTAGACGATGGAACGAAATTTCATGGTTATTCGTTCGGCGCCGAACATCCTGTGGCAGGAGAAGTCGTTTTTAACACAGCCATGACAGGCTATCCGGAAAGTTTGACAGATCCATCATATGCCGGTCAGCTGCTAACGCTTACATACCCGCTTATCGGCAATTATGGAGTGCCGCCTTTCAGCATAGAGCCTAATGGCATAGCCACATATATGGAAAGCGACAAAATATATGTTTCAGCCTTAATAGTTAGCGAATATAGTGAGAACTACAGTCATTGGAGTGCAGTGGAGAGCCTTGCATCGTGGCTTAAACGCGAAGGCGTGCCCGGCATAACCGGCATAGACACGCGTGCGCTCACCAAAGTGTTGCGTGAACATGGAGTGATGATGGGCAAGATACTTTTTGATGATGAGCCAGAAAACATGCCTACGGCAGACTATAACGGTGTGAACTTCGTGAGCAAGGTTTCGTGCAAAGAGGTTATAAAATACAATTCCGGAGCGGACAGAAAGGTCGTCCTTGTTGATTGCGGCGTTAAGAATAATATTTTGCGTTGCCTTATAAAAAGAGGAGTAGAGGTAATACGTGTGCCATGGGATTATGATTTCAATGAGTTGGAGTTTGATGGTTTGTTTTTGGCAAACGGACCGGGCGACCCGGACACTTGCTCGAAGACTGTTGAGAACATACGCAAGTTCCTCGGCAATGCGACCGTACGTCCGTGTATGGGAATTTGCATGGGCAACCAGCTACTTTCAAAAGCAGCAGGTGCAAAGATATACAAACTGAAATATGGGCATAGAAGCCATAACCAGCCGGTGAGGGAAGTTGGAACTAACCATTGCTTCATTACAAGCCAAAACCACGGCTACGCGGTTGATGCATCTACCTTGCCAAGCGAGTGGGAAGAGCTTTTTGTGAATATGAACGACGGTTCAAATGAAGGCATTCGCCATAGAAACCGTCCATGGTTCAGCGCGCAGTTCCATCCGGAGGCTTGCAGCGGACCGCTCGATACCGAGTTTTTGTTTGATGAATATTTGAAACTTTTTAAATGAACGTATTGGCATGAAGGATTCTGAAATAAAGAAAGTGTTGTTGTTGGGCTCCGGCGCTTTGAAGATAGGAGAGGCGGGAGAGTTCGATTATTCCGGCTCGCAGGCGTTGAAAGCCTTGAGAGAGGAAGGCATAAAGACTGTGCTGATAAATCCTAACATAGCCACGGTTCAGACAAGCGAGGGCGTTGCCGACCAAATTTATTTTTTGCCGGTAACTCCTTTCTTCGTGGAAAAAGTTATAGAAAAAGAACGGCCGCAGGGTATAATGCTTGCTTTCGGAGGACAGACTGCTTTGAACTGCGGGGTGGCATTATATAAGAGCGGTGTACTCGAAAAATACAATGTGAGAGTGTTAGGAACTCCTGTGCAGGCAATCATCGACACGGAAGACCGTGAGCTCTTCGTTGAAAAGCTAAACGAAATAGACGTAAACACAATCAAAAGTGAGGCGTGCGAAACCATAGATGAGGCTCGCAAGGCGGCAAGAGAACTGGGATACCCCATTATTATACGTGCCGCATATGCTCTTGGCGGTTTGGGCTCGGGCTTTTGCGACAACGAGGAAGAGCTTGATAAGCTGGCAGAGAAGGCTTTCTCTTTTTCGCCGCAGGTGCTTGTTGAAAAGAGCTTGCGCGGCTGGAAAGAAATTGAATACGAAGTTGTGCGCGACAGATATGACAACTGCATAACGGTTTGTAATATGGAAAACTTCGACCCGCTCGGCATTCATACGGGGGAAAGTATAGTTGTTGCTCCATCGCAGACACTAACAAACCATGATTACCATAAACTTCGCGAACTTAGCATAAAGATAATACGCCATATAGGAATTATAGGTGAGTGTAATGTACAATATGCTTTTGACCCAAATTCCGATGACTATCGTGTTATAGAGGTTAATGCACGACTTAGCCGTTCTTCGGCTTTGGCATCAAAGGCTACAGGGTATCCTCTTGCTTTTGTGGCAGCGAAGTTGGGACTCGGCTATGGCCTGTTTGAACTGAAGAATTCTGTTACCAAAACGACAAGTGCTTTCTTTGAACCGGCACTCGACTATGTGGTTTGTAAAATACCACGCTGGGATTTGAGTAAGTTTCGTGGCGTTGACAGGGAACTTGGCTCAAGCATGAAGTCTGTGGGCGAGGTAATGGCGATAGGTCGCACTTTCGAGGAGGTAATTCAGAAAGGGCTGCGAATGATAGGGCAGGGAATGCACGGCTTTGTAGATAATAAAGAGCTGGAGATAAAAGACGTTGAGACATCCTTAAAAGAACCAACGGACAAACGCATCTTTGTTATTTATGAGGCCTTTGCCGAAGGTTACTCCATAGATAAGGTTCATGAACTTACAAAGATAGACAAGTGGTTCCTTCAAAAGCTGTATAATATATATTCCACAAATGAGGAACTTAAAAAATGCCAGAATATCAATGTTGTAGACAACGAACTTCTGCGCCGTGCAAAATTGCAAGGTTTCTCCGATTTCCAAATAGCGCGCGCTCTTGGATTGGGCAAGGAATTGAAAATGGCAGAAGCCATTCTTGTTGTCCGCGCACGTCGCAAACAGGCGGGGATTATACCTCATGTTAAACAAATAGACACGCTTGCCGCCGAATATCCAGCGCAGACTAACTATCTTTATCTCACATACAATGCTTGTTCCGATGACGTGGAATATGAACACGACCACCGATCCATAGTGGTTTTGGGCTCCGGGGCATACCGCATAGGAAGTTCTGTGGAATTTGACTGGTGTGGCGTGCAGGCGCTTCAAACCATCAGGCGTGCAGGATATTTGAGCGTAATGATAAACTACAATCCCGAGACGGTTTCTACCGATTATGATATGTGCGACCGTCTCTATTTTGACGAGCTTACTTTTGAGCGCGTTATGGATATCATTGACCTCGAATGCCCTCATGGAGTAATAGTATCCACGGGCGGGCAGATTCCTAATAATCTTGCAATGCGCCTAGACGAACAGCGTGTGCCGATTCTCGGAACCAAAGCAAAGGATATTGATAATGCCGAAGACCGCGAGAAATTCTCCGAGATGCTTAACCGCATGGGAGTTGATCAGCCTGAATGGAGCGCACTTACAAACATGGACGACATACACAAGTTTATCGAGCGGGTTGGTTTCCCTGTACTTGTGCGGCCGTCATATGTGCTTTCAGGGGCGGCAATGAATGTGTGTTCAAATGAAGAGGAACTCGTGAGATTTCTGAAATTGGCGGCAAATGTCAGCGAGGATCACCCGGTTGTTGTGAGCAAGTTTATACAGCACGCTAAGGAAATAGATTTTGATGCGGTAGCATGCAAGGGCGAGGTGATGGCTTATGCAATATCAGAGCATATAGAATTTGCCGGAGTGCATTCGGGAGACGCAACTTTGGAGTTTCCACCGCAGAAGCTTTATGTGGAGACTGTGCGCCGCATAAAGCGCATAAGCCGTGAAATAGCGGCGGCGCTTCACATCAACGGCCCATTCAACATACAGTATATGGCTTGCGACAACAAAATTCTTGTTATAGAATGTAATTTGCGTTCCTCGCGTTCATTCCCATTCGTAAGCAAAGTTTTGAAGCTTAACTTTATAGAACTGGCAACCAAAATAATGCTTGGTCTGCCTGTTGAAAAGCCCACAAAGAGTTTGTTCGACCTTGACTATGTGGGCATAAAGGCAAGTCAGTTCTCGTTCAATCGTCTTCAGAAAGCCGACCCAGTACTTGGCGTAGATATGTCTTCGACGGGCGAAGTAGGGTGTTTGGGCGATGATGCCTATTCCGCTTTGCTACTTAGTATGTTGTCGGTTGGGCAGCGCATACCCAAGAAAAATATTCTACTGTCCACAGGGTCTTCAAAGCAAAAGGCTGAAATGCTTGATGCTTGCAGAGAGTTGCAGAAACATGGCTACACGCTATATGCAACAGGAGGCACATCGCGCTATCTTGAAGATAATGGGATAGAAAACAATCTTGTGTACTGGCCAAGTGAGAACGGCAAACCGCAGGCTCTTGATATGCTGCATAGCCACAATATAGACTTAGTGGTTAATATTCCCAAGAATCTTACAGAAACGGAATTAGACAACGGATACAAGATACGGCGAGCCTCTATAGACCTTAACGTTCCTCTTATAACCAACACCCGTCTGGCATCTGCATTTATAAATGCGTTCTGCGCAATAAGGGAACAGGATTTGCCAATAAAGAGCTGGAGTGAATACGGGAAAGAAGAATAAAAGCATTTTCGGAATGCGAAAAACAGCCACCATGTGTATTTAAACCATGGTGGCGTTTGTTTTTTATTGCTGTCAGCTAAAACTCAAAATAGCATACAATGCCTATCCGCAATGCCCATAAGCAGGCGTTGCGGATGATTTTTTGAAAAAGTAAGCCCCCTTAGTCAAATAAGGTCGGTTCAGGAGGCTTTTCTTTGCAATACAGCCGTTTGAACATGAATATACCGTTGAAACGGAGTTCTTAAGGAATGGCTGAGTACCTGAATTTCTTGCAGTGGCGAGGTTTTCGGTAAGGTTTGTAAGCTAATGCTTAATACAGCGTTATGGCGGTCGAAAAAAAGGTCTGATGTAGTTTTTTCTATGTCTGATGTAATTTTTCCTACGTC
>ERZ808252.180-NODE-180-length-65874-cov-6.635424_pt1 | contig 65874 bp, 63 predicted proteins | sample MGYA00521242_ERZ808252 | MGnify/ENA primary metagenome ERZ808252 (study PRJEB31516, sample SAMN03275581) | gut metagenome | biome: mammalia-associated habitat; material: feces | host: Papio cynocephalus | place: Kenya | collected 2012-08-07 ... | reverse complement strand
GACTGGGGTAGTGTCCCTCGCGCTTGTGGAAATTTTCAATCATTTCCTGGAGCTTCGTTGTAGACATCAAAATAACGGTATTCCAGTCTCGTCCAGCCGTTTGAGATACCCCAGGGTTTTCAGGATCACCGCCGGGTCGGGGTGGAGGGCGGTCACCAGCTTTCTCAGGGCGCTTACCCGCATTTCGGTTTTCCCCTTCCGGTAGTTCCGCAGGGTCTGGTGGTCTACCCCGGATTTTTCTCCCAGCGCTGCGGCGTTGCCGCTCTGAATCCCCGCCAGAGGGCAGCAGCGGTCGATTTCTTTCCAGAAATCCTCCGACATGTGCCGCTCGGCATATTGCCGGATTCTAGGCATTTTATGTCACCTCCAAATAAGATAGATTGGTTGCGCCGCGCAGATTCGCGCACAAACGTTCCGATTGAAACCGAAACGGGACTATGGTAGACTGATTTTGTCACACCTTGCCAGCTGGAAGTGACAATCAACGGAGAAAGGGGGTGGGGCGCTATAACCGGGATCGCAGGTTCGCTTGCTGAATCTCTCGTTACAGCCCTCATGCCGTTTCACCGTACCTCCGTCTAGGGCTATGGCTACCAGTCCATAGCCGGATAACGATACAGCACAGCGGTGGTGCAGGAATCCGAAATGTGCTGCCCGGGCGGTAAAGCTTGGTTGGGCAGGCCTCGACCCCGGCCTACCATAGCCGGGCTTTGCTGTCGAGCCGCTTCCGGGAGAGGTTGTAAATCCTGCGGGAGTCCGCCCGTGTCCAACCGCGGGCGCTCTTCCTCATTTGTGCGCAAATCTGCGTGGCGCGTGTTTGTTGCTCAAGCTAGGTTTGCCGCAGAGCATTCAGGATCACCGTCAATCCATTGGAACAGGCCTTGAGGAATGATTCCCGGTCAACCTCTGCGTAGAATTTGATTCGGTTCAGGGCTTCTTCCAGCATTCCCTGCTGCGTGAGCCAGCCCAGATCATGCAGAATCCATGCGGAAAAATCCAATGCTTCCGAGTCGAGCTTTTCTACCGTGCTGCTCCCTATTGTCGCGTGGAATATCTTTTTCTCCATCGTCTCACCACCTTTCGACTAAGAATTTTGAAGGGAGTACACCTACATGGCCAGTTTCACATGCCTGCACTGCGGTCAAAAATTCACCGCTACGGAAAAGAACCCCAAAAGGTACTATCTCAGCCAGAGTTCCATGTATGCTTCCGGTTACGATACACCCCCGTGCCTGGAAGTTATCATCGCCTACTGTGAAGACTGCGGGAAGGAATCGGTTGTAGTCAAAGGACACAACGGATACGATGAACTTCTCGGCAGGATAATTGCCATCGCTAAAGAGAAATAGCTTCTAGGTTTTTCGGATACGACCTGATGCCCGCGGGAATTTTTATCGCCGGGTCGTTAACGGCGATAAGGGTTCCATCTGTTGACCAGACTTCTGTGATAAGCCTTGTCGGGTCGTTTTCCGTTCCGCTCCCTCTTTTCGCTTCCACGATAATTACGGGGACGACCGCCGCAGATTTGCTTTGTTTGACGATGCTTGTTAACTGGCTGTCCATTTTCTCACCCCCTCGCTCCCGTTTGTCCCACGGCTTCTGCACCGATCATTTTACCGGTCACAGTAACTTTTTAAGTTACTGCGAGGTCAAAAAAATAGAAGCAGGATTTTCGATCTTCAAAAGCTGGATCATGGCTTCTGCCTCATCAATGCCAAACTTTCCCTTCTTCATTTTGGTATAAAAGGTTTTTTCGCTCATACCAATCGCTTTTGCGACATCTCGCTGGGAAAAGCCGTTTTCGGCAATGATGCCCTTTAGGCGCGCTGCATTCATTCCAGCACCTCCTTTCTTGTAACTTGTTAGGTTACTAGAATAATACATCAAATTTGGTGACTTGTCAAGTCATTTTTTACTTGATTTCAGAAAAATAAGTGATATAATAAAGTTACATCAGGAAAGAGGTGCTGACAATGACACTTGGCGATAAAATTCGAGCCGCGCGTGAGGCCGCTGGGTTAACGCAGGAAGAACTCGGTAAAAAATGTGGAACTACAAAGCAAACGATCTACAAGTATGAAATCGGCAAGATTACGAATATTCCACTTGATCGGCTTGAGAAAATCGCCGGCATTGTTGGTGTAACAACTACTAGCCTTCTGGGCTGGCAATCCGAGGAGCGTCCTTCCATCCCGGCCGGCTTCTCCCCCATGCCGGAAACAGAGCTGGTTCCCCGCATTGGCCGCATTGCCTACGGCGACCCGATCACCGCCGAAGAGAATGTCGGGGACTACGACGAAGTCCTCAAGTCGTGGCACGCGGATTTCACGCTGGTCTGCTGCGGAGACAGTATGCTTCCCAAAATCGAGGACGGCGACGTTGTGGCGATCCGCTCCCAGCCCACCGTGGAAAACGGGGAAATTGCCGCCGTCAGGATTGGAGACAACGCCACGCTGAAGCGGGTTTTCCTCCACCCGGATTATATCGAACTGCGCCCCCTGAACCCGGAATATGATTCCATCATCCGCCGCCGTGAGGAAATGGCAGATATAAAAATAGAAGGCCGTGCCGTCGGCTTATGCAGAAATCTATAAAAATGGAGGATTGAAAAAATGCCTGTACTGAGTACGTTTTATGGGATTATCGTTCGTATGTATCAGGAAAAGGGCGGCAAGCATAATGTGCCGCACATCCATGCGGAATACTCCGGCGAAGAAATCGTGTTGTCTCTGGACGGCGCCATTCTGGAAGGAAGCATTCCCAAGAACAAATTGAAGCTGCTGGAAGCATGGGTTGTTATTCACCATGACGATCTGGAAGCAAACTGGAAGCTGTTGAGCGGCGGCGAGCAGTTCTTCCGAATCGACCCGTTGAAGTAACAGGAGGGATTTTCTATGCTGCAACCGCGTTTAATCTCCGTGCGCCCGGAAGACGGCCACAAGCTTCTGCTGACTTACGAAACCGGCGAGAAGCGGCTGTTCGATGTTACGCCTTATATGACCGGCTCCTGGTTCGGGGAGCTGAGAGACACCGCTTATTTTTGCTCTGTGTCCCTGCTTCCCGGCGGTGTCGGAATCGAATGGCTTCACGGTCAGGATATTGCCCCTCATGAGCTGTACGAGCTGAGCATTCCCACATAACGGAGCTGCTTCAACAGAGTCATTGGAAATATGGAAGTCGAACCACTGATTGCTATTCCGATTTTCATTCACGATTTCTTGTGCATCCACCCGTTCAATGATGGTAACGGAAGAATGAGCCGTCTGCTGACCACGCTTCTGCTCTACAGAAACGGATTCTATGTAGGAAAATACATTTCCCTGGAAGCGAAAATCGCAAAGAACAAAGACCTGTATTCCGATGCCCTCGTTCAAACACAGACCGGCTGGCGCGAGGGAACGGAAGACCCGGTTCCATTCATCAAATATCTGCTTGGCACGATTCTGGCCGCATACCGTGACTTTGAAGACCGTTTTGGTGCGCTCCGCAAGATGGCAGCTTCCGGTGAACTCAGACGTGAAGGCACAGGCAAAAACATCTGCTACTTCAGATTGAAGTGATGCCCTCATTCATCAATCATTTCCCTTAAAACATATGTCGTTTTAAGGGAACATCTCAGACAATAAGGTTAAGCATCTGCGATCACAGCAGATGCTTTTCTTTTGCCCATTTTTAGAAAGGAGTGAGAAATACGAAACCTACATTGCACATTGTGTCCCTTTCTGGCGGCAAGGACTCCACGGCCATGCTTCTGCGAATGTTGGAGGAGGGCTGGCAGGCGGACATTATTCTGTTTTGCGACACTGGTCTGGAATTTGAAGGTACGTATCGCCATATTGAAAAACTGGAGAAATACATCGGTCGGCCTATTACGCGGCTCAAATCGGATTACACATTTGAGTAGCTGTTCCTGGAGCATATGCCCAAGAGAAAGAACCCTGAAAAGACTTGTACCTTCACCGTCCGGCTGGATCATGAGCCGCACTGTGCCGCTCCCATAGATTTTGACATTCACTGTTTTGGGGTCACCCATGAAAAGCCGGGGCGGAACGGGCTTTTTCGCTACCGCAGCCCCCGTTATCGATTCCATGCCCTATTCCTTCGCCCAGCCATAGGCGCACTTCACCGCTTTGTTCCAGCCGCGGATTCGCGTTTCCCGATCCTCCGCCCCGATGTTCGGCGCGAAGGTGCGGTCGATCGCCCAGTTCTGCACCACGTCTTCCTTGCTTGCCCAGTACCCCACCGCAAGCCCCGCCAGATATGCCGCGCCCATGGCGGTGGTCTCCACGCAGCGGGGGCGCTGCACCGGCGCGTTAATGATATCCGCCTGCGTCTGCATGAGATAATTGTTGGCGCAGGCGCCGCCGTCCACCTTCAGCGCCGCCAGACGGATGCCGGAATCGGCCTCCATGGCGTGCAGAACGTCGTTGGTCTGGTAGCACAGGCTGTCCAGGGTGGCGCGGATGATGTGGTATTTGTTGACGCCCCGGGTCAGTCCCACGATGGTTCCCCGGGCGTACTGATCCCAGTGGGGCGCGCCCAGGCCGGTGAAGGCCGGGACGACGTAGCAGCCGTTGGTATCGGGCACCTTGGTCGCCATATACTCCGAGTCGGGGGAAGAATCGATGAGCCGCAGCTCGTCCCGCAGCCACTGGATCGCCGCCCCCGCCACGAAGATCGATCCCTCCAGCGCGTAGGTGACCTGTCCGTTCAATCCCCAGGCAATCGTCGTGACCAGGCCGTTCTCGCTGAACACGGGCTTATCCCCGGTGTTCATCAGCATGAAGCAGCCGGTGCCGTAGGTGTTTTTGGCCTCTCCGGGCCGGAAGCAGGTCTGGCCGAACAGCGCCGCCTGCTGGTCTCCCGCCGCCCCAGCGATGGGAATGGGCGCGCCGAAATACTGCGCCAGCGCCTCGCCGTAAATGCAGCTGCTGGGCTTGACCTCCGGGAGCATACACTTAGGGATTCCCAGCTCCGCCAGAATTTCCTCGTCCCAGCGCAGGGTATTGATGTTGAACAGCATGGTTCGGGAAGCGTTGGAATAGTCCGTCACATGGGCTTTGCCGCCGGTGAGCTTCCAGATGAGCCAGGTCTCCACGGTGCCGAACAGCAGCTCGCCCCGCTCCGCCCGCGCCCGGACACCCGGCACATTCTCCAGAATCCAGCGCAGCTTGGTGCCGGAAAAATAGGCGTCGATGACCAGGCCGGTCTTGCCCCGGAATTCCTCCACCAGCCCTTTTCCCTTTAGCTCGTCGCAGTAAGCGCTGGTGCGGCGGCACTGCCAGACGATGGCGCGGCACACCGGCTCGCCGGTTTCCCTGTCCCAGACAATGGTCGTCTCCCGCTGGTTGGTGATGCCGATGGCGGCAATGTCGGCGGCGGTCGCCCCGATGTTCGCCATGGCCTGCTGGGCGACCTCTATCTGGGTCGACCAGATCTCGTTGGCGTCGTGCTCCACCCAGCCGGGCTGGGGAAAATACTGGGTAAATTCCTTTTGAGCGACGGAACACATTTCCCCCTGCTCGTTAAACAGGATGCAGCGGTTGGACGTGGTGCCGGCATCCAGCGCCATGATGTATTTTGCCATTTGGGGTTCCTCCTGAGACAAGGGAAGCTCTGATTCAATCGGCAAGAACTGTGAGCGAGAGATTTTTCGGCCAATCGAGATATCGAAAGCGGCGGAATGCTGTATGTAACCGCAAGCGGTATGCCGCATCCGTAAGCCGACTCACGCCGGCAGCGGCTGCGCTGTGTTTTCCGTTTTCGATACCGATAAGTGGGCGGAAAAGATCCGCTCACAGCCGCAGACGATTGATTCAGAGGTTCCTTCAATCATTTTATGCCGGGGCGTGTACCCGGAATAAAATACCTTACAAGCTGCGAAGTGTTCAAGTTGGCCGCCACAAGCGGCCAAGGAGTGCGCATGGCACACTGCAAGCCCCTTGTCAAAAAGGCCGTTGGCCTTTTTGACAGTTTAAACCGCCCTTGCCTGATAGGCAAGGGCGGTACTTTTGGAGCGGGCGACGAGGCTCGAACTCGCTACCTCCACCTTGGCAAGGTGGCGCTCTACCGGATGAGCTACGCCCGCACGGAACAGAGCTTATTATAGCGGTTTTTCCAGAAATGTCAAGTATTTTTTTATTCTTCCGTGTTTTCCGTTGGTTCCGTGGTTTCCTCCGGCGGCAGGGTCGTATCTTCCGTGGGCTTTGTCTCCGTTCCATGAGCGGCGCCGGTCTCTGCGGCCGGAGCTGCGGGCGCGGCCGGGCACTCCGGATAGGCCGTGTAGTCCCAGACATAGCCAGACATTTCCGGATCGGTGAACTCGTGATAGCCCCCCAGCTCGCTGCAACGCAGCAGGTCTACATGGTAATAATGTCCGTCGTCCAGCACGATGTTCCACGTCCAGGGGTCGCCTGCGTGGGTGCCCGTCACCGTCATGCACTCCAAACCCGCCAGACGGCACATGGCGGCGTACACCGTGGCAAAGGCTCTGCTGTCCCCTACCCCGTGGCGCAGCAGGCTGTAGGCGGGGGTGATGGACGTCTCGATCTTGTAGTCAAAGCGCTCCATCAGGAAGGCGTACAGCTGGGAGAGCTTCTGGCGGTCTTCTCCGTCGCCGCTGACATACAGCGACGCCGCGTCAAACACCGGCTTCACCTGGGACTGCATCTGCCGCAGAGAATCCCGGCTCGTCTGATAGGCAAACGTCAGCTCCACCACCCGGGCGCTTCCGGCACCGTAGACCGCCGCCGTCACCTGAGGGGTCTCCATCACGATCTCCGGGTGCTCCTCGGCGTGATCCCGCACCAGCTGGGTAAAGTCCATGGGGGCATAGCGATCCACCAGCAGGACTACGCCGGCGTCAAAATCCTTCAGCGCCTTGACGATCTCCTCTGCCGCTTCCTCGCTGTCGGCCACCTCCCGGATCATCCGTATCTCCATGGGACTGTGTCGGTAGGCGATGGTCACGGCCACCGCCGGCAGGCCGCCGTTGGCGCCGATCTCATAGACGATGCCGTCCACGGCATACGCCCCCAGGGGGTAGGCTTCCGTGGCATATTTTATCGCTATTCCCATGCCGTCGTCCACGGCGTCCGCGGGATAGTCCGCCACGTTGATAACGCCGCTTTCGCTGCCCGACTGGATCATTTCCTCCAGCGCGTCCATGAGATCCAGATAATCGGAGGCCACGATCGCCTCCGGCTGGGTATTCTGCCGCTGTTCCAGGTGAGGCGTTACGGAAGAATACCGGCCGTCCATCCAGCCGCAGCCGGTGAAAAGCAGACTGAGCGCCAGCAGCAGCGGCAATAGCGTTTGCTTCATAGGGATTCCCCTTCCTTGCGTCTTTCCTACAGCGATTGTTTGGAGTAATGGGAGAAGCCGTCTCCCAGCACCTGGTGCGCCTCCTGCACAATGACAAAGGCGGTGGGGTCAACGGCCATGACAAGCTCCTTCAGCTCCGTGACCTGCTGCTTTTTCACCGCAGTCAGCACCACCTTCGTCGGCGCGTGACTGTAGGAGCCTTCCCCGTTCAGGAAGGTCGCGCCCCTGTCCAGTCTGGTGCCGATCATCTCGGCCACCTTGTCATATTCCTTCGTGATGATCAGCGCCACCTTGGAATAGTCGAACCGGTACACCACGGCGTCCACCACCTTGCCGGACACGAACACCGCCACGCCGGTATACAGCGCCTTGGTGAAATCCCGAAACGCGATGCCCGTCAAAATGGCTACCCCCAAGTCAAAGCACATGGAGATCTGGCCGATGGGAACGTCCCGGTACTTAAGCTTCAGCAGACGCACCACGATATCCGAGCCGCCGGTGGAGGTGCCGCAGATGAACACCACGCCCAGTCCAAGCCCGCAGATCATGCCGCCGTAAAGGGCGCTGAGCAGCGGCTCCACCGGCGGCATGGGGATTTGGGCAAAGGCGTCGATCAGCACCGAGCTGAGAATCATGCCCATCAGGCTGCCGAAGAAGAACCGCCTGCCGATCTTCATGCCGCCTAAAATAAACAAGGGCAGGTTGATGAGGATCGTCAGCACGCCCACGCTGCCGCAGCCCAGCAGCGCCACCGCCACCAGCGCAAGACCGGAAATACCGCCGGGGCTGATCTCATTGGGCTGCAGGAACAGGGAAAACCCCAGCGCGAAAACCGCGCTTCCCACAGCCGTCGCCAGGATCCAGCGGTAATCTTCCCAAATCTTGCGCATAAACGTCCTCTTCTTTCCATTTATTCTTTGGCCGATTTTACACCTCAAAGGTTTGCTGTTTCTCCGCCGAATCCTCTTCCTTCAGCAGTGCGCCGGCGGAGGGGATGGTCTTGGTGCGGTAGCGGCTTTCGTTGACGATTCCGCTCTGGCTCAGCAGTACCGCGTCCCGCAGCGTCGCCTTCTTTCTCAGCGTCATCACCGCCACACCCTGGGTGTTCCTGGTGGTCTTGGGCAGGAGCTGTGCCGTGGAGAAGATCGCCGCCCGGCCGTCGGTGGAGTACACCGCCATCTGCTCGTCCGTGTCCAGCGCCACCGCTTTGATCAGCGGACTCTTGTCGCTGTAAGCGCCGGTGAGCTTCTTGCGGTTGGTTTTTGTTTCGTAGGCGGACAGGGGAACCTTCGCCGCCTTGCCGTTTTCAAAGAAGAACAGGATAAAGCCCTTGTAGTCCCCGCAGAATACCAGCGCCACCAGATTTTCTCCCGGCTCGAAGCCCAGCTTCTGGGGCAGGTAGTCCCCCAGCTGGGACGCCTTGCCGTCGTCGAAGTCGGAAAGGCGGGACTTATAGCACTGATACCGGTCGGTGAACACCAGAAATTCCGCCCTGTTGGTGGTTTCCTTGGAGAAGGACAGGCTGTCGCCCTCCTTGAATTTCTGCTCGCCGCTCATCCGCAGGGACTGGGCGGTCATCTTTTTCAGATACCCCTCTTTGGAGACGAACACCGTCACGCCGTAGTCCGGCACGTCGTCCTCTTCCTCGGGCGCGGCCTCCTGCGCATCGTAGAGGATCTCCGTTCGCCGGGGCTGGCCGAACTTGTCGGCCACCGCCTGCAGCTCCTTAATAATGACGTTTTTCAGCTTCCGGGGGCTACCCAGGGTGTCTCTCAGGTCGGCGATCTCCCCTTCCAGATCGTCGATGGCGCGGGTCTGCTTGAGGATGTATTCCTTGTTGATGTTGCGCAGCTTGATCTCCGCCACGTAATTCGCCTGAATCTCGTCAATGCCGAAGCCGATCATCAGGTTGGGCACGACCTCATTTTCCAGCTCCGTCTCCCGGATGATGGCAATGGCCTTGTCGATGTCCAGCAGGATCCGCTCCAGACCCTTCAGCAGGTGCAGCCGGTCTTCCTTCTTCTGAACCTGGAAGAAGATACGCCGCTTGACGCAGTCCGTCCGCCAGGCCGTCCACTCGTCCAGAATCTCCCCCACCCCCATCACCCGGGGCATTCCCGCGATGAGGATGTTGAAATTGCAAGGGAAGCTGTCCTGCAAAGGCGTCAGCCGGAACAGCTTCTGCATCAGCTTCTCCGGGTCAACGCCCCGCTTCAGGTCGATGGTCAGCTTCAGGCCGCCCAAGTCCGTCTCGTCCCGCATGTCGGAAATTTCTTTGATCTTCCCCGCCTTGATCAGCTCCGCCACCTTGTCCATGATAACTTCCGTGGCGGTGGTGTAGGGAATTTCCGTGATTTCGATCAGATTGCCGTCCTTGACGTAGCGCCATTTTGCCCGGAGACGGAAGCTGCCCCGGCCTGTGGCATAGATTTCCCGGGTGGCGGCTTCGTCAAACAGCAGCTCGCCGCCGGTGGAAAAATCCGGGCCGGGCAGGGTCTCCAGAATGTCGTGATCGGGATTTTTCATCAGGGCAATGGCAGTGTCGCACACCTCCCGCAGGTTAAACGAGCAGATGTTGGACGCCATGCCCACGGCAATGCCCTGATTGGCCGAAACCAGCACGTTGGGGAATGTGGTGGGCAGCAGCGCCGGCTCCTTCATGGTGGCGTCGTAGTTGTCCACCATGTCCACGGTGTCGCTGTCGATGTCCTTGAACACCTCGGTGCAAATGGGGTCCAGCTTGGCCTCGGTGTACCGGGCGGCAGCGTAGGCCATGTCCCGGGAGTACACCTTGCCGAAGTTGCCCTTGGAATCCACAAAGGGATGGAGCAGCGTCTCGTTGCCCTTGGCAAGACGCACCATGGTCTCATAAATGGCGGCGTCACCGTGGGGGTTCAGGCGCATGGTCTGGCCGACGATGTTAGCAGACTTCGTCCGCCCGCCGGTGAGCAGACCCATTTTGTACATGGTATACAATAGCTTGCGGTGAGACGGCTTGAAGCCGTCGATCTCCGGAATTGCCCGGGAAACGATGACCGACATGGCATAGGGCATGTAGTTTAATTCCAGCGTCTCGGAAATGGCCTGCTCCGTGGTGGAGCCGTGCAGACCCATAATGCCGTCGGTGTTTACTTTCTTTTTTTCGGGTTCTTGCTTTTTCCGTGCCATGGTTGGCTCCTTTACAAGAAAATCATTTATGAATTATGCTTTAGGAAATGTCCGCCAGCTCCAGATACTTTGCGCCGTTTTCCGCGATGAAGTTCTTCCGCTCCTGCAATCCGTCGCCCAGGAGGAAGTCAAAGTAATGCGCCGTGCGCTCCGCGTCCTCCGGCATGACCTTGATGAGGCGGCGGGTCTGGGGGTTCATGGTGGTCATCCACATCATCTCAGGGTCGTTCTCGCCGAGACCCTTGGAGCGCTGGATGGTGATCTTTTTGCCGTCCAGCTCCTTGAGGATCTTCGCCTTCTCCTGCTCGTTGTAGGCAAACCAGGTCTTGTCCTTGCAGGTGATCTCAAACAGCGGCGACTCCGCGATATACACATACCCATCCCGGATCAGGGTCGGGCACAGGCGGTAGAGCATGGTCAATATCAGCGTCCTTATCTGGAAGCCGTCCACGTCCGCATCCGTACAGATGACCACCTTGTTCCAGCGCAGCTGGGACATGTCGAAGGAGGACAGCTCCTTGGCCTTCTTGCCCTGCACCTCCACGCCGCAGCCCAGAACCTTCATCAGATCGGTGATGATGGGCGAGGCGAAAATCTTGGCGTAATCCGCCTTCAGGCAGTTTAGAATTTTGCCGCGAACCGGCATAATGCCCTGAAATTCCGCGTCCCGGCTGAGCTTGACGCTGCCCAGAGCCGAATCGCCCTCCACGATATACAGCTCCCGCACCGAAGCGTCCCGGCTGCGGCAGTCCACGAACTTCTGCACCCGGTTGGCAATGTCGATGGAGCCGGAGAGCTTCTTTTTCACGCTGGACTTGGTCTTTTCGGCGGACTCCCGGGCGCGCTTGTTCACCAGGATCTGCTCCGCCGCCTTGTCGGCCTCCTGCTTGTTCTCGATGAACCAGACCTGCAGCTGCTCCTTGAAGAAGGCGGTCATGGCGTCCTGGGTGAATTTGCTGTTGACGCTCTTTTTTGTCTGATTCTCAAAGCAGCCGATGGTGGAGAAGCAGTTGGTCACCAGCACCAGAGAGTCCTGAATGTCCTGGAAAATGATCTTATTCTCGTTTTTGGTGTACTTGTTATTGTCCCGGAGGTACTTGTCGAAGGCCGCGGTAAAGCCGGAGCGAACCGCCTTGTCCGGGCTTCCGCCGTATTCCAGCCAGGAGGAGTTGTGATAATACTCGATGTGGCTGATCTGCTTGGAGAAGCAGAAGGAGGCCGTGATTTTCAGCTTCATCTCCGGACGGTTTTCCGCGTCCCGCCCCCGGCGCTCGGCTTCCCAGTAGACGGGCATGGTGAAGGCGTTGTCCCCCACCAGCTCCTCGATATACTGGCGGATGCCGTCGGCGTAGCAGAATTCCTCGGTCTCAAATTTGCCGCCCACCTGGTTGCGGAAGCGGAAGGTGATGCCCTTGTTCACCACCGCCTGACGGCGCAGCACGTCCCGGTAATATTCCACGGGGATGTTGATGTCGGTGAACACCAGCTTGTCCGGCTTCCAGTGAAAGCAGGAGCCGGTCTTTTTCCGGTCGGTAGGCATCTTTTTCAGGCCGCCTATGTTCCTGCCCTTTTCAAAGTGCAGATCGTACCGGTAGCCGTCCCGGCGGATGGTGGCGTCAAAATATTCCGAAGCGTACTGGGTAGCGCAGGAGCCAAGGCCGTTCAAGCCCAGGGAATACTCATAGTTTTCCCCGTTTTCCCCGTATTTTCCGCCGGCGTACATTTCGCAGAACACCAGCTCCCAGTTGTAGCGCTTTTCCTTTTCGTTGTAGTCCACGGGGCAGCCCCGGCCGAAATCCTCCACCTCCACGCTCAAATCTTCGTAGCGGGTGACGATGATGGTATCGCCGTAGCCTTCCCGCGCCTCGTCGATGGCGTTGGATAGAATTTCAAACACCGCGTGCTTGCAGCCCTCCAGATCGTCCGAGCCAAAGATGACTGCCGGGCGCTTGCGCACCCGATCCTCGCCCTTGAGCATGGAGATACTGGAATTTCCGTATTGTTCCTGTTTTTTCATGTCGCATACCTGCCTGCATAATCCATAATCGTTCGATTTTATTATATGCAAAAATCAGTCAAAAGTCAAGGAACACCCCTTGGAGCAGAAAAAGCGCCCTGTACCAGGCGTACAAGGCGCTTTTAAGCTATGCATCAATCGTGCCGCTGCTTCCAGTTATCATAGGTTTCGCAGAACCGGCCGGAGAAGGACGGCTCCCGTCCCGCTGCGTACAGGTGAGAGGTGTCCCCAAAGGCGGTCATGCGGAACGACGCGATGCCCTCCCGGCGCTCCTCCGTGTTCAGAACGGTGACGGAGGTGGGCAGAGAGCAGGTACCATGCCACAGCGGCATGGGGGAAATTCCCAGCAGGTGACTCAGCAGGACGCAGGTAACGCCGAAATGGCAAAAGAAAACAATGGTATCCTCGTTGGACTGCTCCGCCCGGTAGTATTCCCCCTCCCGGCGGTAGCCGTGGCGGGCAAGCAGCTTATCCAGCCCCTGCCAGACCCATTGGGCTTCCTCACGCACCCCGGCGGCGGTGAAGCGGTCGTTTTCCCACCAGTGTTCCCGGTCGTAAAAGCGCTTATCCGCCGTCCAGTCCTGGGGCAGCCAGTCCCAGGCGACCCCCGGCTTGTCCTTTCCCGGGCGGAGCACCTGGGGGGAAAATTCCCGCAGCCAGGGAAGGATTTCCGCCTGCCGCCCCAGCTTTTCCAGGGTAGCCTTGGCAGTATCCCGTGCCCGCCCCTTGGGGGAGCAGTAAAACGCCTTTACGTCCAGCTTGCACAGGCGCCGAGACAGCAGCTCCGCCTCTATCCAGCCGGTCTCGGTCAGGGAATCAATGGAATAGTCCGGGTCGCCGTGGCGCACGATCAGCAGTTTCACGTCGTATCTCCTTTATTCCCCGAATTTCTCCGCAGCCTCTTTCAGCATACTGCGGATAGGCAGATGGTAGGGGCAGCGGCTTTCGCAGGCGCCGCAGCCGATGCAGTCCGACGCTTTTTTCGTAAGCGCTGCATAGCGGCTCCTTGCCCAGTCCGCCAGGCCGTACCGGGACAGATATCCCTCAAACAGGAACACGCTGGAGATGCTGATGCCCACGGTGCAGGGCTGACAGTAATTGCACCGGCGGCAGAACTGGGTGCCGAGGGCATCGCGGATGGCGCGCAGCTTCCCCTCTTCCTCACGGGACAGCGGAGAAGCGTCGTTCACCGCGGCAAGATTCTGGTTCAGCTCGGCAATGTCCGCCATGCCGGGTATCACCACGGTGACATCCGGGTTGGCGCAGACGTAGCGCAGCGCCGTCACGGCGTCCTCAATGGCGCCGCCCGCCAGGGGCTTCATGGCTATGAAGCCGATGTTCTTTTCGCCGCAGGCGTGGATCAGATCCTTCGCCTGATCTTCCACGATGTTATAGGGGAACATGACCGTCTCCACCCAGGGCAGCTCCAGCGCCATCCGGAAGGTTTCCAGAGAATGGGCGGTGACGCCGATATGCCCGATCTTCCCGGCCTTTTTGGCCGCCGTCAGGGCTTCCAGTGCGCCGCCGGGGGCGCAGACCTTCTCCAGATCCGCCGGGGGCGCATTGTGGATCTGGTACAGATCAATATAGTCGGTGCGGAGATTTTTCAGGCTGATATCGATGTCCTTCGCCATGGCCTCCGCCGTGCGGGACATGCTCTTGGTGGCAAGGACAAAATGCTCCCGGATGCCCTCCAGGCCGGCGCCTAAGTATTCCTCGCTGACGGTATAGCCCCGGGCGGTATCGATATAGTTGACGCCGTTTTCCAGCAGCTTGTGCATAAGCGCTTTGGTCCCCTCCGCGTCGATGCGCTGGATGGGAATTCCCCCAAAGCCCATGCGGGAGATTTTCAGTCCGGTTTTGCCAAGGATTCTGTATTCCATAGTCATGTGCTCCTTTCTTTTTTCACCATTATACAGCAAAAAATCCGAAAAAACAACCTGTCCTGCCACAAAAAAACGGGTCAGCTTCCGCTGACCCGTCCATTATTTCCCAAGCTCCTTGTTCTTCCTGTAGGTATCGATCACGCAGTCCATCGCCGCGCCGCGGAAGCCGTGGTTTTCCAGCGTCTGCACGCCGACAATGGTGCTGCCCCCGGGAGAACACACCGCATCCTTCAGCGCGCCGGGGTGCTGGCGGGTGGCAAGCACCATTTCCGCCGAGCCCGCCATGGTCATGGCGGCATACTCCACCGCCTTGGCTCTGGGCAGGCCGCAGGCCACCCCGCCGTCGGCAAGGGCTTCCACGAACATATACATAAAGGCCGGGCCGCTGCCGGACAGGGCGCTTGCCGCGTCGATCAGCCGCTCCTCCAACGCGTCCAGCAGGCCGCAGAAGCGCATGTCTTCCCGCCAGTCGCTCAGCGTTTCCTCCTCCACAAGGGCGTTGCGGCAATAGGGAATGACCCCTTTGCCGATGGCCGTGGGGGTGTTGGGCATAATGCGGATCACGGGCAGCTCCGTCCCGGCGAGCTGCTCCAATTTTGCAATCTCCATGCCCGCCGCCATGGTGATGAGCAGCGGCCTGCGCTTTTCCAGAACCTTTTGCAGCGGGGACAGTACCTCCTGCACCATATGGGGCTTCACGGCGATAAAGATCCGGTCGCACCGGGCGGCGACGGTTTCCGCGTCCGAATAGACGATGCCAAGCTCCTCCGCGAAAGTCTTCGCTCTGCCGGAACGGTCGGACACCATAATTTCCTTCGTGGCTCTGCTCAGGGCTTTGGCAATGGCGCCGCCCATGTTGCCGCAGCCGATAAATCCGTACTTCATGTTTTCCTCCTCAACGGATATGTCCGTTTCCGTGAATGATGTATTTATAGGTGGTCAGCTCCTGCAAGCCCATGGGTCCCCGGGCGTGGAGCTTCTGGGTGGAAATGCCCATTTCGCATCCCAAACCAAACTCGCCCCCATCTGTGAACCGGGTGGAAGCATTGACGTACACCGCCGCGCTGTCCACATTGGCGGTAAAATACCGCTCCGCCTCGGGACTGCGGGTCACGATGGCCTCGCTGTGACCGGTGGAGTGCGCCGCGATGTGGGCGACCGCCTCCTTCACATCCTCCACGCATTTGACGGCAAGAATGTAGTCCAGAAATTCCGTGTCAAAATCCTTCTCCCCCGCCCTTTTTCCGGGGATAATGGCAGCCGCCGTCTCGTCCAGGCGAAGCTCCACCGCCCGTTCCCGGTCAGTGACCAGACGTTTATAGAGCATGGGCAGAAACGTGGGGGCGATCGCCTTGTCCACCAGCAGGACTTCCTCGGCGTTGCACACGCTGGGGCGGCTGGTTTTGGCGTTTTCCACGATGTTCAGCGCCATGTTCAGGTCGGCGGACTTCTCCACATACACATGACAGATGCCGGTTCCGGTGGCGATACAGGGTACTGTGGCGGTACGCACGCAGGCATTGATCAGCCCCGCGCCGCCCCGGGGAATCAGCAGATCAATATAGCCGTTGGCAGTCATCAGCGCCGCGGCGCTTTCCCGGGAGGTATCCTGCACCAGATTCACCGCGTTCTCCGTAATGCCCACCGATCTCAGACCGGAACGGAGGGCGTCGACGATGGCGTTGGCGCTGCGGAACGCCTCTTTTCCGCTCCTGAGGACGCAGACGTTTCCGCTTTTCAGCGCCAGGGCGGCGGCGTCACTGGTGACGTTGGGACGGCTTTCGTAGATGATGGCAATGACCCCCATGGGGACGGACACCTTCTGGATTTCCAGGCCGTCCTCCCGGGTGTGGGTCTGCAAAATCCGCCCAACCGGGTCAGGAAGCGCCGTCACCTCCCGGATGCCCCGGGCCATTCCGGCAATGCGCTCCTTGGTCAGCTTCAGTCTGTCCAGCATGACCGGAGAGATATGCTCCTTCGCGGACGCCATATCCAGCGCGTTGGCGTCGAGAATCCCGTCCTGGCGGGCAATCAGCGCGTCCGCCATGGCGTTCAGCGCGGCGTTCTTCTGCTCCGTGGTCAGGCCGGCGACTTCCCCTTTTGCCGCCTTGGCGGCTTCCAGCATTTCTTTCATAGGCGTTCCTCCGAAAACGTAGTGCCGACGGGCTTTCCTTCCAGAATGTCATAGAGATTTCCGGGGTTATTTCCGTTGGCGATGACCATTTTGCAGCCGCAGCCCAGGCAGATATCGGCGGCATGGAGCTTCGTGACCATTCCCCCGGTGCCCTGGGCGGAGCTGCTGATTCCGGCGATTTCCCGGATGTGGTCGTCAATCTTGGCGACGTGGTGCAATAGCTTCGCCTCCGGATGAGTATGGGGGTCGGCGGTGTACAGGCCGTCGATGTCCGACAGGAGGATGAGCATATCGGCGTGGACGCTCCTTGCCACGATGGCGGCAAGGGTGTCGTTGTCGCCGATGACGATCTCGTCGGTGGCGACGGTGTCGTTCTCGTTGATAATGGGCAGCGCCCCCAGCTCCAAAAGCCTGTTCAGAGTGTTGGTGAAGTTGAAGCGCCGGGTGTCGCTGGCGGTATCGTCGCCGGTGATCAGCAGCTGGGCAACCGTGTGGTGGTACTCGCTGAACAGCTTATCATATGTATACATCAGCTCACACTGCCCCACCGCAGCGGCGGCCTGTTTGGACGGGATATCCTTCGGCCGCTCCCGCAGTCCCAGCTTCCCCACGCCCATGCCGATGGCGCCGGAGGACACCAGTATCAGCTCATGTCCGGCGTTTTTAATGTCACTCATGATCCTGCACAGCTGCTCCACCCGGCGGATGTTCAGGTGTCCGGTGGGGTGCGCCAGAGTTGATGTGCCGATTTTGATTACAATGCGCATTTGCGTTCTCTCCCCGAATTTTTGGGCTATTATATCACTTTAGCCGGATGAAGTAAATAGTTTGCAGGTAAGTTTCCGGTAAATGTTTTCCCATGGGAAACGCGGGCGGCAAAATGCCGCCCGTCAGGCTTATTTCTTTTCCAGCAGCTCCAGTGCCGCCTGAATCTGGGGATCGTCCTCCGGCTCCAGCTGGTCGTAATAGATGGCGTCGGCGGTTTCCTCGTCCACCGGCACCACCACGTCCGGCGTGATTCCCACACCCGCCAGACTGACGCCCTTGGGGGTGAAATACTTGCCCACGGACAAACCTACCGCGGAGCCGTCGCTGAGGCGTATGGTATTCTGGAAATACCCCTTGCCGCAGGTCTTCTCCCCCACCACGTCGGCAACGCCGTATTCGCTCAGGGCCGCCGCAAAGAACTCCGCCGCAGAGTAGGAGTCACCGTTCACCAGCACCGCCATGGGAATATCCAGACAGTCCGCATCGGAATAGTCCACGTTCTCTCTGCCGGCATAGTCCACCGTGCGGAACAGCTCTCCCTCGGGCAGCAGATAGTCCAGTACCTTCACCAGCTCCTTGGCATAGCCGCCGGGGTTGTTGCGCACGTCGAAGATCAGCTTCTCCGCGCCCTGCCCCAGCAGCTCGTCAATGGCCGCGATGGTTTCCTCGGCGCACCGGGAATCGAAATTCTCAATGGTCACAAGCCCGATCTTATCCGTCAGCATCCGCCCGCTGGCGACGACGGTCTGCACCTGCCGCCGCTCCACGGACAGCGTCACCCGCTCCCCGCGCCTCAGAACCGTCACGGAAATAAACGTGCCTTCCTCGCCCCGCACCAGGTTCCGAACCTCCGCAGCGGTCATTTCCCGGACGTCCTGACCTTCCACCTCGATCACCAGATCATCCACCTGAACGCCCGCTTCCTCGGCAGGTCCGCCCTCCTTCACTTCCTTGACCAGGAAACCCTCCTGCTCCTTGGCCTCAATGGTGATGCCGATGCCCACATAGGCATTGTTCGACTGCTCCTCATGGGCGGCGTATTCGCTGGCGGGGATATAGTAGCTCCACCGGTCGTTCAGGGATTCCACCATGGCGTCCGCAGCGGCATCCTCCATGGCCGTCTGGTCGGCGTCACCGATAAAGCGCTCCAGGATCAGGCTTTCCAGCTGCTCCAGCTTGGAGCCGGAGGCATTCCACGGATAGCCCACCGCCGTCAGGGTCACCAGGGTCGCCAGCATCGCCACAAGAAGATAGCTCAGGGAAATCAAAATTTTCTTTTTCACGGATAACCACCTCATAGAAAGGATTCCCACAGCTCATACCCAGTATGAACTGTGGGAATGATATTAAATCAGTACAATGGGACGTAATTGCAGGGATTGACGTAGACGCCGTTGTAGGAAATGCCGAAGTGCAGATGGTCGCCGGTGGCAACGCCGGTGGCGCCGGTGGCGCCGATCAGCTGTCCCGCGCTGACGATCTGTCCGGCGGATACGCAGTAGCTGCTTAAGTGCATGTAGATGGACGAGAAGCCGTCCTGATGGTTGATCTGCACGTAATTGCCGGCGGCATTGCCCCAGCCCGCGATGGAGACGACGCCCGCCCGGGTGGCGTACACGGGATCTCCGGTGCCGGTATCCAGGTCAACGCCCTGATGGTAGGAAGAAGCGCCCGCCGTGGGGGATGTACGGTTGCCGAAGGGGCTGGTGATGGAGGTGTAGCTGCACGGAACCAGCCAGGTGACACCGCTGCTGCTTCCGCTGCTGCTGCCGCCGGTTCCGCCGCTGGAGGAGCTGCTTCCTCCGCTGGTACCGCCGGCCGCAGTCGTGGCAGGTACGGAGGTCGCCTTCCATGCTTCCCATTCCCGCTGCTTCGCCGCGTTGAACTGTACCTCCATGGCGGATATCTGCTTCAGAAATTCATTTTCCTGTTCCTTGCATTCCTCTTCCAGCGCCTGAAGATCGTCGGCCTTTTGCAGAAGCTCCTGCAAAAGCTCCTCCGATTCCTTGCTTTTCGCGTCCATTTCCGCCTGGGTATCGTCCAAGTCCTTCTTGGTGTCCTCCAGCTCGACCTTTTCCGTTTCCAGCTCGGTCTGGGCTTCCTCCACCTTTTCGGCGGCGTCGCTCAGCTCCTGCAAACGGCGCTTGTCAGAGGCGGCAATCTCCTCCACCATGTTCAGCCTGTCCAGAAGATCGGAAAAGCTGTTGGCCTTGAAGAGAACCTCCCAGTAGGATACCTCCCCCTCTTCCTCCATGGTGCGGATGCGCTCTTTGTTTTCCTGATTCAATGTTTCCAGACGATCCTCCGCCGTATCCAGCTCGTCCTGCTTGTCCGCAATGAGCAGATTGTAGGCGGAGATCTGTTCGTTGATGTTGATGATCTGGGTGTTCAGAAGCTGAACTTCCTGATCGATCACGTTCTTTTTCGCGATCAGATCCGCAATTTCGTTTTCGTTTTCCTTGTACTGCTTCTTCACGTCCGCGATCTGATTCTGTACCTCCTTGCGCTCCTGCTGCAGGGCAGTGATCTGCTTGCGGATCTCGCTGGAGGACGCCGCACCGGCGAAGGTGGGCAGAATGCTCATCAGCAGCGTCAGCAGCAGTACCGCCGCCATGACGCCGGCGAGGACGGATACCAAACGTTTGCGATTTTTCATAGGGATCTCCTTTTCACAATGGGGACGGCATCAGTAAATGTATGCCAATGGGTTTACATAAGTTCCCGCGTAAGAAATGCCGAAGTGCAGATGCGGCCCCGTAGAAAGGCCGGTGCTGCCCACATATCCAATGAGCTGCCCCTGGGACACGCTCTGTCCCGCGGAGACAACGTAATTGGTCATGTGCATATAGATGGAGGCGAAGCCGTCCAAATGATTGATGCTGACATAGTACCCCGCGCCGCCGGCCTGATAGGAGGCCACCGTGACGGTGCCGGCTCTGGTCGCGTAGATGGGCGTTCCCTGACTGCACGCCATATCAATGCCGTTGTGCATTCTCTTGGTGCCGAGGATCGGGTGGGTGCGCATTCCGAAGGGGCTGGTGATGGTATAGCCGGACACCGGCGTCGTCCAGGAGGCGTTGGAGGGCGGGTTCTCCCCCTGCAAGGCCAGCTTGGCCAGATACTCGTCGTACTTTGCCTGCTTGAGATCCTTTTCCTTGGCGGCGATCTCCTGCATCAGCTCGTCCTGAAGGGCTTCCGACTCGTCCATCAGGCGCTGGTATTCCTCGGATTTCTTTTCCAGCTCCCGGAGCATGTCGTCGGACTCCGTGCGCTTTTCCTCCAGCTCGGCCTCCGCCGCCGTCAGCTCCTCCCAGGTGCCCTCCAGCTCGGTTTTTTCCGATTCCAGGCTCATACGGGTGGCGGTGACGATGTCCGACGCGATGCGCATTTCCTGAAGACGGCGCTGGTCGGCCTCGGATATTTCCTGCATCATGTTCACCCGGTCAAGCAGGTCGGTGAAGCTGTTTGCCTCGAAGATGACCTGCCAGTAAGTAATGCTGCCGCCTTCCTCCATCGCCCGGATGCGTTCCCGGTGCTGCTCGCTCAGGGTGCGCAGCTCCTCCTCGGCATCATCCAGCTCGTCCTGGGTGTCCGCAATGAGCTGGCCGTAGGCGGTGATCTGGGCGTTCGTCGTCTCGATCTTGTCCGTCAGGAGAGCAATCTCCTCGTCAATGGCTTCCTTCTTGCTCACGATGTCGGCCATGTCACTGTAGTTGGCGTCATACTGGCTTCGCACAGCGTCGATCTGCGCCTGGATGGCTTTGTTCTTTTCCTCCAGTGCGTCAATCTCCTTCTGGATCTCACCGGAGGTGGCGGCACCCGCCGGAACCGGCAGGACGCTCACCGCCATCACCGCCGCCAGGCAAAGGGCGACAAGTGATCTCACGGTTATCTCTGTGTGTTTGCTCATAATTATACGTCCATGAACTTTCTGATAGAAGTCCAGCTGCCCACGATGCCGACGAACATACCGGCGGCGGCGAAGGTGGCAACCATGGGGAGCAGCAGCTCCTGGAAGGGTACGAAGTTAAACAGCTGCAAAGCGTCCACGCTGTTGATCCTTGCCACCAGCGCGTCGTAGCCCAGCCATTCCAGGCCGAAGGCCAGGATGGCACCGATCATGCCCAGGGAGAAGCCCTCCACCACAAAGGGCAGCCGGATAAAGCCGTTGGTCGCGCCCACCATTTTCATGATGGCGATCTCGTCCCGGCGGTCATACATGGCCAGCTTGACGGTGTTGGAAATGATCAGCAGGCTGACCACCAGCAGCACCGCGATCACCGCCACGGAGACGATGTGCAGCACGCTCTGCAAGGTGGTGAAGCCCTGCGCCAGCTCGTAGGCAGCGCTGACCTTAGCAACGCCTGGCAGATTTTCCAGCTGCTTGGCGGTCTGCTCCATCTTGGTATTGTCCTCCAGGGTGACCACGTAGCGGTGGCGCAGATCCTGCGCCTGAACGCCGCTGAAGGCGCTGTCGTTGTCGTGGTCGCTGACAAAGTTCTGAAGCGCTTCCTCCCGGGAAACGTATTTCGCGTCGAACACGTTATCCAGAAGGTTGATCTTCGTACCGATGGATCTTGCCTCGGCGTCGGAAAGGTCACTGTCGATGTACACCATAATTTCGCTGGTCTTATTGAGGTCCTGCACCATGATGTCCAGATTGTAAGCCAGCGCGGAGAAGCTGCCCACGATGATCAGGCACGCCACCGTGACGCAGATAGCGGCAAAGGACATGAAGCCATGCTGAAAAATGCCGCGGAAGCCCTCCTTGAGCAGATATCCGATATTATTGAGCTTCATGTTTGCTTTCCTCCCCGACTCCGTCCCTCACCACAAGGCCCTCATTGATGGCAATGGTTCGCTTGTGGAACAGCCTTACCAGATTCTGGTCGTGGGTGACCACCAGCATGGTGGTGCCAAGATTGTTGATCTCCTGCAGCAGCGCCATAATTTCAAAGGAGCGCTCCGGATCCAGATTGCCGGTAGGCTCGTCGGCGATGATGGTGGACGGATTGTTCACCAGCGCCCGGGCGATGGCAAGTCTCTGCTGCTCGCCGCCGGACATCTCGCTGGGATGGCGGTTCATCTTGCTCTCCAAGCCCACCAGCTCCAGCACGTAGGGAACCCGCTCCTTGATCTCGGCTTCCTTCGCGCCTACGACCCGCATGGCAAAGGCCACGTTCTCGTAGACCGTCATTTTTTCGATCAGCCGGTAGTCCTGGAACACAACGCCCACGGTGCGGCGCAGGTAGGGAACCTCGCGCTTGCGGATCCGTTCCAGAGAGTAGCCGTTGACATGGACGGTGCCGGAGGTAGGCTTCAGCTCGCCGGTGATCAGCTTGATGATGGTGGACTTACCGGAACCGGAAGGGCCGATCAGAAAGCAGAACTCGCCGTCCTCGATCTGCATGGTAACGCCGTTGAGAGCCTTGTTACCCTGCGTATAGGATTTTACAACATCAGTAAATTCAATCATGTTCGCATCTTTCTCCCGTCATAGGCGGCACCGGAATTACCGTTTACGCGACCCCATACCGCCCGCAGTGTAACCGAATTGTAACACATCACAAAATCAATGTCAATCATATTCCGAAAGAAACGGGGCAAAAGCGCAGATTTAACAGATTATCCACAATTATTCCCCCTATTTTTCAGCTTTCTTTCATATTTCTCTTATATTACGCCCCAAAAACAGGAAACACTTTTCGTTTTCGGGCCGTCAATTATGCAGAGACGGGGCTGCAAATGCAGCCCCGCCACGGCGTGTCAAAAAAGCCTCGCAGAGTTTGCCGCCCACAGGCGGCAAATAAAGTCAAATCATTTTCTGTCAGGGCATGTACCTGGCAGAAAATACCTCTCAGGCTGCGAAGTGTGCGCAGCAGACTGCAATCCCTTTGTCAAAAAGGCCGTTGGCCTTTTTTGACAGTCTGAAGCGGGGCTGCCGACGCAGCCCCGCGGGATATGTTTTTTACCGATTCTCCCGGGAAGTGAGGTACTTGCGTACCATCAGCGCTACCTTGAAGACGATGGCGTGGTCGAACTGCCGCAGATCCAGCCCCGTGAGCTTCTTGATCTTTTCCAGACGGTAGACCAGGGTGTTGCGGTGGACGAAGAGCTTCCGGGAGGTCTCGGAGACGTTCAGATTGTTTTCAAAGAACTTGTTGATGGTGAACAGCGTCTCCTGGTCAAGGGAATCGATGGAATTCTTCTTAAACACCTCGCTGAGGAAGATCTCGCACAGCGTGGTGGGCAGCTGATAGATCAGACGGCCGATGCCCAGATTTTCGTAATTGATGATGCTCTTTTCGGTGTCGAACACCTTGCCCACGTCAATGGCGGTCTGGGCTTCCTTATAGGAATCCGCCAGCTCCCGCAGATGCTCGGACACGGTGCCGATGCCGATGACGATCTTGATCCGCAGCTCGTTCTTCAGGGTGTCCTCCATGGACTTGGCGATCCTTTCCAGGTCTTCGGCGGTCGTGCTGCCGTTGATCTGCTTGATGACCGCCACGTCGCTTTCGTTGATGGACAGGACAAAGTCCTGCATCTTGTCCGGGAACATCCCCGCCAGCACGTCCACGGTGGCCACGTCGCTGTGCCCCACCTGACGGATGAGGAACACCGCCCGGGGAGCGTCGGTGGCGAAGTGCAGCTCCTTGGCGCGGATGTAAATATCACCGGGCAGGATATTGTCCATGATGATATTCTTCACGAAGGTGCCCCGGTCGTGCTTTTCCTCATAGAAGGTCTTGGCATCGTTCAGGGCGATATAGGCCATCTGGCAGAAGCTGTGGGCAGTCTCGTCGTCGCCGGAGCAGAAGACGGCGTACTCCAGCACGTTGGAATTGCCCAGAATGGCCTTGAAGCTGCGCTGACCGAAGGTAACGATGCCGTCGGCGGCGTTAGCCACCTTCATCGCGGCGTCCGTCCAGCGCTCACCCAGAATGGACATATCGGTGCAGGAAACCACACACCCCTCGGTATCGATCACGCCGAAGCTGCGGTCCGTAATATCCCGCAACTGAACAATGACACTCTGAAAAACGCTGTTGGACATATCTACAGTCACTCCTTAGTATCTTGCATAAATGCGCATTTCACAAAAACGCATTGTTATTATACACAGCTTTTGCGCACATTGCAAGTGCCTTTTGACATTTTATTGCAAAATCTCTTATGTTTTTTAGGTAATATACCAAGGTTTACCGGAATACGCTTCCCCGAAAGGCGGTATCTTCCAGCAAAATGACCGTTCAGGGCTGCGCTTCCCCTTCCAGCAGGGCGATCTCGTCTTCCGTCAGCTCCCGGGTCTGCCCCCTCGGAAGGCCGCCCAGGGTCAGCCCGCCCTCCTGCCGGCGCTCCAGATAGGTCACGGTCATGTTCCGGGAAGCCATCATCCGCCGCACCTGATGGTACTTCCCTTCCCGGACGGTGATCCGGCTCTCCCCCGGCCCCAGGGGTTCCAGAAGCGCGGGCAGGCACACCGTGCCGTCCCGGAGGGTCAGCCCCGCGGCAAAGGCGGATACGTCGTCGGCATTTGCCTGCCCCTCGTGGCGGGCATAGTAGACTTTCGCCACTTCCTTTTTCGGCGAAATCAGCCGGTGGAGCAGCTCGCCGTCGTTGGTGAACAGTAAAAGCCCCTCGGTGGCCTTGTCCAGGCGGCCTACGGGCTTTAAGTCCATGTGCCGCCACGCCTCCGGAAGCAGCTCCATGACCGTCTTTTCCTTTTGGTCCTCCGTGGCGGTGACGTAACCTGCCGGTTTATTGAGCATCACCACCATCCGGCGCTTTCCGTTCAAAACTTCTCCGTCCAGAGTGACCGTGTGGACGGCGGGGTCGATCTTCCGGGAGCCGTCCTTTTCGCACTTTCCGTCCACGGTCACCCGCCCCGCTTTTAAGATGTCCTTCACCTGGGAGCGGGTGCCCGCGCCGCTGCCGCACAGGAATTTGTCCAGTCGTTCCATAGCTCCTCCGTTCTGCGTCCCGGTTCCGGCGCATAGGCTGTACCACCGAAATATGAACCGGGAGGGATTTTTTATGATGGTTATGACCGCGAAGGTCAATCTGAAAAGGGTAATGATCGCCCTTGCCGCCGTGGCGGCGCTGATCGCGGCGCTGATCCTGCTGCTGGGCGGGGGCGGGGATTCCGCCGAGACATCCGCGCCCACGGCTTCCAGCAACGACGGCCGGGTGAAATTTCTGACGGATCTGGGCTGGGACGTCACCACATCCCCCACAGATTCCAGCCAGGTGCGCATCCCCGCGGCATCCAGCGACGTGTTCGAGCGCTACAACGCCCTGCAAAAAAGCCAGGGCTACGACCTGGAGCAGTACGCCGGGAAGAAGGTCATGCGCTACGTCTACAGGATCAACAACTACCCCGGCGCTACCGAGCCGGTCTACGCAACGCTGCTGGTCTACAAGAACCAGATCATCGGCGGCGACGTGACGGACACCGCCGCCCAGGGAAAGATCCGTGGCTTCAAGATGCCGGAGGCCACGACTGCCCCCAGTCTCCCCACAGAAAACGCAACCACTGCGCCGGAAACGACGCAGTAAGTGCGGAAACGCCGCCGTCTTTTGCTCATAGTATCACACAATTCCGCTCTTGACAAGCGCCCCGCGCTGTGCTACTGTGTAAGCGAACTGAACAGTATCTTCAGGGCGGGGCGAAATTCCCCACCGGCGGTAAAGGAAGCTCTGATTTAAGACTTCCCAAGTCCGCGAGCGCGTCAGCGTTGAATCGGTGAAACTCCGATACCGACAGTACAGTCTGGATGGAAGAAGATACGCAAAGGATATTTGCGTTTTTTCACGCCCTGAGTGTAAACTCAGGGCGTACTTTTGTTTTGAGGTGATACCAATGACCGATCTGTGGAAACAAATTTTGGACAATCTGGCGTTCGTGGGCGTGAGCCTCGCCATCGTGGTGGGGCTTGCCCTGCTCGCCCGGCTGGCGGAGCATTTTCTTCCGGAAAAGCGGAAGGTCAGCCCCGCCCGGCGGGTGAGCATCATCGGCATCAGCGCCGCCATCGCCGCCGTGCTCCATGTGCTGGACTTTCCGCTGGTGATTCTCGCGCCGGAATTTTACAAGCTGGACTTTTCCGAGCTGCCCGTGCTGCTGTGCGGGTTCTACTTAGGGCCAAGCGCGACGGTGGTCTGCGAGGGCGTGAAAATCCTGCTGAAGCTGCTTCTGAAAGGCACCTCCACCGCCTTTGTGGGCGATCTTGCCAATTTCGTGGTAGGGTGCTCTCTGGTTCTCCCCGCCACCGTTTTCTACCATGCCCACAAGAGCAAGCACAGCGCCATCATCGGCCTTGCCATCGGCACGCTGGTCATGACCGTGTTCGGCAGCGCCTTCAACGCCGTCTACCTTCTGCCCAAATTCGCCCAGCTGTACGGCATTCCGCTGGACACCATCATCGCCATGGGAACGGCCATCCGGGGCGGGGTCAGCAATGTCTCCACCTTCGTGCTGCTGTGCGTCGCGCCGCTGAACCTGCTGAAAGGCGCGGTCGTCTCCGTGCTGACGATGCTGCTGTACAAGCGGGTGGCAAAGCCCCTGTTCGGGCTGCACCAATGACGCTCAAAATTGCCGGAGGCGTCTCTCCGGCAATTTTTTCTTTGCCTTTTTCGGAAAATTGTGATATAGTATTCAGGGAACCTCTGATTAAATCGGCAAAAGCTGTGGGTGGAAAAGATCCGCTCACAGCCGCAGACGATTTCTTCAGAGGTTCCTTAGAAAAAGGAGGTAATTTTTATGTGTGAACTTCTGAAAACCCGCCGGAGCGTCCGCAAGTACCGCCCCGAGCAGGTGTCCGACGAGCTGCTGGACGCCGTGCTGGAGGCCGGACTTTACGCCCCCTCCGCCATGAATAACCAGAAGCCCGTCATGGTCGCCGTCCGGGACAAGGCCACCCGTGACCAGCTTTCCCGGATGAACGCCGCCGTGATGGGTACCGACCGCGATCCCTTCTATGGCGCGCCCTGCGTCATTGTTGTGCTGGCCGACCCCACCTACCCCACATGGGTGGAAGACGGCACTCTGGTGCTGGGCAATCTGCTCAACGCCGCCCACGCCGTGGGGCTTGGCAGCTGCTGGATCAACCGCGCCCGGGAGATGTTCGACACCGAGGAGGGCAAGGCGCTTCTGCGACAGTGGGGCGTCCCGGAACACTACCGGGGCATCGGCTGCTGCATTCTGGGCTACGCCGACGAGAACCCCGCCCCCATGGAGCGGGCGGCGAACCGTATCTGGAAAGTCTGACAAAGGAGCCGCACTATGGACTTTCTGGAAATTGCCCGCGCCCGGCAATCCTGCCGCTGCTATGACGCGGAACGGCCTGTAGAACAGGAAAAGCTGGACGCCGTGCTGGAAGCCGCCCGTTTGGCTCCCTCCGCCTGCAACGCCCAGCCCTACCATTTCACCGTCTGCCGGGGGCAGGCCGCCAAGGCCGTGGTCGCCGGTGTGACCGGCATGGGCATGAACAAATTTGCCGCCCAGGCGCCGGTGCTGATCGTGATCTCCGAACGCCCCTACTCCAAGAGCGCCGCTCTGGGTTCCAAGGTGACGAAGGTGGACTACCGCTCCATCGACATCGGCATTGCCGCCGCCTATCTCACCGCCGAGGCCGCCGCGCAGGGGCTTTCCACCTGCATCATCGGTTGGCTGGACGACGCGAAACTCCGGGCGGCCTGCGGCCTAAGTCAGCCGGTGCGGCTGGTGATCGCTCTCGGTTACGCGAAAGAGGGCGACCCTCTCCGGGAGAAAAAGCGCCGGGATATCGGGGAGCTGGTGGATTTCCGATGAACCATCCCATTGTGACCGCATCCGGCGCTTTTACCTGCCACAGCGTCCGCCTCCGCCGGGGAGACGATCTGCTTCTCTCCATCCGGGCGCTTGCCCGGGAAAAGCACATTGCGGCGGGAGTGGTACTTTCCGGCGTGGGCTGCGTCACGGAGGCGAAGGTGCGGGACGCCGGCGGCGTGAATATCCAATCCATCGGGGAACACTGCGAGATCGTTAGCCTGAACGGCACCGTCAGCGAGCAGCGGTGCCATCTGCACATCGCCCTGTCGAGAGAAGACCTTTCCACCCTGGGCGGTCATCTCTGCCCCGGCTGCATCGTCAACACCACCTGTGAGCTGGTGATCGCGGAGCTTCCCGGCGTCCGCTTCGGCGTGGAGCAGGACGGGGAAACCGGGTATGACGAACTGATTTTTGAAGCTATCTGATTTGAGGGGCGGCCATAGCGGCCGCCCTTTTTTCTGCTTGACAAAGATTGTCATCTGTGGTATCCTACATTTAACAATTCAGTTAATTGTTAAATGTTCTATCGGAGGTGAATTCCTTGGCGTTGCAGCAAACCCTAAAAGCCCTGTCCGACCCGACCCGGCGGGAAATTCTGAATCTGCTCAAGTCCGGCAGGCTGTCCGCCGGGGAAATTGCCGACCATTTCAGCATCACCCCCGCCGCCGTGTCCCGGCACCTGTCGGTTCTGAAGGACGCTGACCTGATCCGGGACACCCGGGAGGGAAAATTCATCTTTTATGAGCTGAACACCTCGGTCTTAGAGGAAATCATGCTTTGGCTCACGGACTTGAAAGGAGGCGGCAACCCATGATAAAGCAATACAAAAAGGAACTGATCGTCTCCACGCTGCTTGCCCTTCTCCCCATCGCCGCGGGGCTGCTTCTGTGGAACCGGCTTCCCGGCCAGCTTGCCACCCATTGGGGCATGCACGGCGCGGACAGATGGAGCGGCAAGGCCGCCGCCGTATTTCTCCAGCCGCTGTTGCTGCTGGCCGCCCATTATCTGGTACTGTTTCTTGTTTTCCGCGACGCAAAGAACCGGAATCAGAGCAAAAAAGTGGTGGGTCTGCTGTTCTGGATGATCCCCGCCGTCTCCATCCTCGTCAGCGGCATCACCTACGCTTTGGCGCTGGGGTGGAAATTCCGGCTCACCAGCCTTATTTACGGAGGGCTGGGGCTGATGTTCGCCGCCATAGGCAACTATTTCCCCAAGTGCCGCCCCAACCGCACCGTTGGCATCCGGATATCCTGGACGCTGGGCAGCGAGGAAAACTGGATCGCCACCCACCGTTTTGCCGGCAAGGTATGGGTCATCGGCGGCCTGACAATGGTGCTTGCCGCCCTGCTGCCGGGAATTGCAGGAACCATCGTCATGATTCTCGCCGTGGCCGCTCTGTCCGTCCTGCCCATTGCCTATTCCTACCGCTACCACCGAATCCACGGGACGAAAAGCGACCCAGATCCGATGTCCAAAAAAGTCTCCATCGGCGTGTTGATCTTTACGGCGGTGGTCGCGGTGTTCGTCGCGGTCATGCTGTTCACCGGCAACCTCCATTACCGGTTCGACGACGACAGCTTTACCGTGGAAGCCTCCTATTTTGACGACCTGACCGTAAAATACGACGCCATCGACAGCATCGAATACCGGGACGGAAACGTGGACGGCACCCGAACCTTCGGCGTGGGCAGCTTCCGCCTGCTGATGGGGACGTTTGAAAATGAAGAATTCGGTACCTACACCCGCTACACCTACTACCGCCCGGAAGCCTGCGTCATTCTGTCGGTGAACGGAAAAACGTTGGTCCTCAGCGGCAGCAGCGCGAAAAGCACGCGAAATCTCTATGACACTCTGGCCGCAAAAACCTGCTTATCATAAGGAGGCAAAACTATGAACACCGTATCTTCCGCAAGCATTACCGGCATGGTCGTCAGCCTGCTCCTCTGCGTGGGAACGCCCGTGGCGCTGTGCATCCTACTGAAACGCAGAACCGGCGCGAAGCTCTCCGACATGCTTCTGGGCGCGGTGGTCTTCGTCATCTTCGCCATGTTCTTAGAGCAGATGCTCCATCTGGCCATGAGCGCCGTCTTTGGAGTAAAGCTGACGGGCAATCTGTGGCTGTCCGCCCTGTACGGCGGCGCGGCGGCTGCTGTTTTTGAGGAATTGGGGCGGCTGGTCGCCATGAAATATTTTCTGGGCAGCCAGCTGAAAAAAGAAAACGCCCTGATGTACGGCGTGGGTCACGGCGGCGTTGAAGCGCTGTTCGTCGGCGGATTGACCTGCGTTTCCAATCTTGCCACCGCTTCCATGGTCAACGGCGGAACGCTGGAAAGCGCCCTCGCCGGGCTGGACGAAGCCGCCCGGGCGGCTTCCCTGGAGACGATCTCCCAGCTGTGGACGCTTCCTTCCTACCTCTTCTACATGGTCGGCGTGGAGCGGCTCATTGCGTTTGCGCTGCAAATCTGCCTGTCGTATCTGGTGTACCGCGCCGTGCGGTACCACCGCCGGGGCTTCTTCCTCGCCGCCATGGGCATCCACTTCGCCGTGGACGCGCTGGCCGCGCTGCTCAAGGATGCCGTCCCCGTTCCCGCTCTGGAAGCCATTCTGGCGGTCATCGTTATTGTGACCGCAATCTTCACCCTCCGGCTGTACCGGGCGGAAACGGAAAAAGCCGTCAGCGGCTAGTTCCTTCCGTACCATCGTCCGCCCGTGGCTCTCCCACGGGCGGACATTCTTTCCCCGAAAACCGCAAATAAAACTTGACTCTGGGGCATAATTCTTCTATAATGTTTGGAGCTATGGATATATCTGAGAAAGGATTTTGAATATGGCAAAAGAATTTAAGATCACCAGTCTGCGCCTTGCCGACCTGGAAAAGGAACTGAATTACCTGAAGACCACCCGCGAGCGGGAAGTCGCCGCCATGATCGCCGAGGCCCGCTCCTACGGCGACCTGTCCGAAAACTCCGAGTACGATGCCGCCAAGAACGAGCAGGCCAAGCTCTACGGACGCATCGCCGAGATCGAGGACATTCTTTCCCACGCCGTCATCATCGAGGACGAGAACGAGGCCAACGGCCGGGTGGGTCTCGGCTGCACCGTGGTGGTCGAGGACGAGAACGGCAAGCAGGCCGAGTACCGCATCACCGGTTCCCAGGAAGCCAACCCCATGGAGTTCAAGCTCTCCGACGACTCCCCCTTCGGCCGCGCCATCGTGGGCAAGGCTGCGGGCGAGACCTTCACCGTCAACGCCCCTGCCGGCTCCTTCACCATGAAGGTGGTCAGCGTTTCCCGCGAGGGCTGAGCCATGGCAAAGTTTGTACCCCAGCCGGAGCTTTCTCTGAACGACCAGATGCAGGTTCGGCGGGAGAAGCTGGCGGCGCTTCAGGCCGAGGGGCGCGACCCCTTTGTCCAGACCAAGTATGATTTCAACGCCGATTCCGCCGCCATCAAGGCAGATTATGAACGCTTTGAGGGCAAGACCGTCAAGGTCGCGGGACGTCTGATGAGCAAGCGCGGTCAGGGCAAGGTCATGTTCTGCGACTTGCAGGATCGCACCGGCCGCATCCAGATTTTTGTCAAGATCGACGAGCTGGGCGAGGAGGAATACAACCGCTTCAGGAAGTACGACATCGGCGACATCGTCGGCGTGGAGGGCGAGGTCTTCAAGACGAAGACCGAGGAAATTTCCATCCGTGCCAAGGTCGTCACTCTGCTGAGCAAGTCTTTGCTCCCCCTGCCCAACAAGTTCCACGGCCTGACCGACAAGGAAGCCCGTTTCCGTCAGCGCTATGTTGACCTGATGGTGAACCCCGAGGTCAAGCGGAATTTCGTCATCCGCTCCAAGTTCCTCAAGCACCTGCGCAACTATCTGGACAGCATGGGCTACATCGAAGTGGAGACCCCCGTGCTGAACACCATCGCCGGCGGCGCTGCCGCCCGCCCCTTTGTCACCCACCACAACACCCTGGACATTGACATGTACATGCGCATCGCCACGGAGCTGCCTCTGAAGCGGCTCATTGTGGGCGGCATGGATCGGGTCTACGAGATTGGCCGCATTTTCCGCAACGAGGGCATGGATCCCAAGCACAACCCGGAGTTCACCACCGTGGAGCTATATCAGGCTTACGCCGATTTCCACGACATGATGGACATTGCCGAAGGCGTCTACACCACCTTCGCCAAGGAGGTTATGGGCAGCTACGAGCTGGAATGGATGGGCGAGAAGATCGACCTGACCCCCGGCTGGCCCCGGCTGACCATGGTGGATGCCGTCAAGAAGTACGTAGGCGTTGACTTTGGCGCCATCACCGACGACGCCGAGGCCGTAGCCGCCGCCAAGGCCGTTGGCGTTGAGCTGGCCGACGCCGCCGAGAAGACCTGGGGCAACGCCCTGTATGCCTGCTTTGACCAGAAGGTCGAGGAGCATCTGGTGCAGCCCACCTTCATCACCATGTATCCGGTGGAGGTCTCTCCCCTGACCAAGAAGTCCCCGGAAGATCCCCGTCTGACGGAGCGTTTCGAGTTCTTCATCAACCGCAGCGAGATGGGCAATGCCTACTCCGAGCTGAACGACCCCATTGACCAGCGGGAGCGCTTCATGAAGCAGGTCGAGCAGCGTGAGCGGGGCGACGACGAGACGGAGATGCTGGACGAGGATTTCCTGACCGCGCTGGAATACGGCATGCCCCCCACGGGCGGCATGGGCATGGGCATCGACCGCGCCGTCATGCTCTTCACCGGCGCCGACACCATCCGGGAGGTTATTTTGTTCCCAACGATGAAGCCCCAAGACTAAAAAGTCATTGCGCTGCAATAACTTTTCCCCTCATATTCTTCAGTTGACAACAAATTGACAACAATTTCGTATATCAATACGAAGTGATGTGACGCAGGATGAAGTTTTGTTAAACCCCAGCGCAAAACAGCACTTATCATTTGAGGACACTTTCTGTACGAATTTCCAGAAAGTGTCCTTTTCTTTTTGCAGGCTGCAGCATCTGTCTTGACAAATTCCAATTTGAAAGGATTTTGAGCGAATGATCAGTGGACAGACAAAAGAATACTTTGAACTTGGAAAGCGAAACGATGTTCGTGAGCGTGCAAAAAGGCTGCGCCGGCAATTTCTAAGGTATAAAGACGCGGAGATTGTTTACAGCATCCACCATAAGAAGCTTCTGGAGATGGCCAACAAAGCAGGCGCCATTTATCGTATCGATGGCACTGTGCTGATTAACCGGGATATCTTCGATCAGTATCTGGAGCAGTTTCATGAGCCCAGTACCCTTACGCAAGCGGAGGAAAAACAATGAGCGGGAACCTGTGGATGTTTTCTGATAAGCTGGATGATGAGGATATTGAGATCATGAAGCACGAGTTTATCACTTACTATCAAGGCGCAGATTATTACGGTTTGGGCTTGAAGATGTTTACCAGATTGGCTCACGAAGCAGGTGCTGTCTATAAGATAGGCAAGAAGGTGCTAATTCGCCGTACTATTTTTGATGAATATCTTCGGCAACAATATCATATTGAGCAAATGGCGTCGTCGCTTGCCGTCGATGGAAAAGAAGCATCCACAAGGCAGGGAACGCTTGTACTGGACACCAATAGCGGTCGCATGAACATTCGTTTTGGCCTAAATGACTACTACGGTTTTCTCTCCTGCGGAACACGAATGGAAGTGCAGATAGACGGAGAATGGACTCCAACACGGCTTGAGATGGCTGACAACTGGATCCTGATTGGTATTGAAACAAAAGATATCACCGGCCTGACAGTCAGAATCAAAAAGCGATGCAGCAACAAATGCAACTATGCATAGCTGTGTACTCCGGGAAGTCCGATTCTTAACTTCTCCCACATTGGAGGTGATAATTTCTCGTTTGCTCGGAGCATCCGAATAGCTCCACATAATTTGATATAGCGCAACTTTCCAAATCCTGCCACACAGGATGAGGCCCCGGACGGTTTCTGTCACACCGTTCGGGGCCTTTTAGCACAGTGACATATTCAGATTGGAGGAAATTATGAAAATAGGAACACTGGTGCCACAGCGAGACACAGGCCGGATGGACATTCGCTTCTCTCCCAATAACTATTACGGAGGATTGCATTGCGGTGAAACCTTCGATGTAAAGATCAATGGGAGATGGGTTTCCACTCGTATTGAAGTGGGAAACGATTGGTATCTCGTCGGCGTCGATACGGATGATCTCGTCGGTTTGATCGTCCGCATCTAAAAGCATAACTGGCCAGTAGGAGCATTCCTGCTGGTCTTTTCTATTTCACAGGGAGGAAAGCAACATGAAGTGTCTGCGCAAATATCAGTGGGTCAAGCTGCCCAGAGATATTCCGGATATGGGAAAAGGGCTGATGGCCTACTGGGCCATGCTTGCCTCCCGCGCAGCCTTCCGCAAGGGCAATGCCAGTTACTGCGGCCACAGCAATCCCGTAGCCCCCGGAATGTGGGCGGGTGGTGTTGTCGGTCTCAAGAGTATTCTGGGTGTCAGAAGCCGTGTCAAGGCGCTGCAGATTCTTGACGAGCTTTTCTCCCTTGGTTTTCTGAAATACTCTCTTGACAGTCAGACAAAAAAGCTGACCTATGAGATCACCGATTGGGTCGTTAAGTGTTCCGGGGCTGAATGTATGTCCGGGGCTGTTTACGCTTCCACAGGGTACGGCTTTCTATGCCTGCCGCGAAACATCACGCAGCGGCTGGCAGACGCTAAGAGAGTTTTCGATGAAGCGGATGCATGGCTTGATCTGTGGTGTCATACCGCCTATGAGGACTATGGGAACGCCTTCTCGTTTCTTGCACCTGTCGTGCAATACGGTAGATTCGGGAGCGTCCTGACTTTGGAAACGCTGGGAGAGCGTTGGGGCTGGGAGAAAACAAAGGTATGGAGGTTCTTCAAAAAGCATGGGGATGTCTTTCCTCTGTACCGGCTGCCCAGTTCCTATGGCTGTCTCGTGTTTAACGCTTCCTATCCGACCGGGGCTGATATTCAGCTTCCGGAGCAGGAGATGGTTATGCGTATTTTGCGTGAAATACTTATTTGCTCAACCTACAAGTACAAGGGCAACAGTGAGAATTTACGTGTAAACCACATGGTTGCATGGTATAGCAAAACGGTCATTTCGTCCCAGCAGGTACAGCCTGTTTCTGCGGCTCCAGTATGCCGCGTTGCGCTTTCTGTCCCCATAACGCGTGCGTATCTTTCTCATGGTTGGAACTGTAAGCATTGTAGGAACTACCATTATGCCTGTCCGGGTATGTTAACGGGAACACCCTGTTTTTTCCGTCCTGGGTACGAAATCAGAGGGCCGTGTACACAAGTTGAAAATCACGAATACAACAGCAAGGAGATTTTGCTATGAAAAGTAAAAAACCGTCATTATACGATGCACAGGAGGAGCAGATTCAGCTGCAATCCGCCTCCTTTGTAGATTTCCTGACACGGAAAGGTGTCCTTGAAGATCATAACATCGACAACGAGCGTGTCCGAAAGGCCAAAAAGGATACTGCACAGCGAGCATATCACAATACCGAGGTCTTGCTGAGCCAGTATCGCCTTATTATCTGGGTATTGGAATGCATCCCCGGAGAACTGTCCGACGAGCTGGAAGTCCCTGTACATGACATCGACGCTCTGGCAGAGAAAATCGATATCCAGACCTCCCTCGAAAACGCGCGGATCGAAAGCCGGGTAAATGCCATGATGAAGACCCGATATCTGGTAGATCGCATCCATGAAGCCCTTGCGGTTATCCGGAAGAAACCCGGCAACGGAGAAGACCTGTACTCCGTCCTCTATACGACATATCTTGACCCTGTTGAGAGAAAACATGAAGAAATCCTCAAAGAGCTTCGCATGACGTCAAGAACTTATTACCGCTTACGAAGGGAAGCCATCACGATCATGTCCATTCGGCTGTGGTCTGCCCCCTCCGGGGAAACTGCCTCGTGGCTTGAAGTCCTCACCATCCTCGAAGAGGTGTAAAAGATGGGATGGCGAACGGGATGAAACATACGAAAACATTTTGGCAGGTCTTTGCTGATGACTAGAGAATGGCAATGTGATATAATCTTATCGTCCAAAGTGGACGAAACGATCAGGCACTGTTTTGAGAGCTGATTTTGGCTCCTCAGAATGGTGCCTTTTGTCGTTTCATCACCAAGAAAGGAGGAAGTAGCACATGGTTAAACAGATTACCAGAGGCAAAGACATCGCCCGAAACACCTACTGGTCCGCAGTTGGTATGGCTGCGGCCACCATGCTGGCAGTCCAGCCCGTTTTCGCAGACACCATCTGGGATCGTTTCTCTACGATCCTGAAGGATGTTTACGGTCAGGTCGTTGCCATCAGCACCATCGTTGCCGTCACAGTCGCAGCCATTGCACTGCTGATCCGCATGATTTCCCGCAATCAGCGAGCCGTTGAAGAAGCTACCAGCTGGCTGAAGCGCATCGTCGTGACATGGATCATCCTGAACTCTCTGGGCTTCGTTGTAGCCTACCTGCAGCCCTTGATTCAGGGCGGCAGGTACTCTGGCTAAGCGAGGCATAGGGAATATCCAGACTTACCGAGGAGGTGATACCCATACTAGACTGGATATTCGAGGGTATCGTCAATTGGGTGGCAAGTATCGTTTCCCAGCTGTTTGACGCGGTATCCGGGCTGTTCCTTGAAGCGCTCGGTACCGATATGACGGCGATGGAAGAATACTTCCCCTTCGTCACCAAAGCCTACGATGTCATGCAGGTAACAGCTTGGGCGATCTTAATTCTGATTACCATATGGCAGCTGTTTCGTGCATTTGGAGGCCCCATCACAGAAGCTGAAAACCCTTGGCATCTGCTGCTCCGGAGTTCTGTCTACGGCCTTCTGATCGGCTATGCCAAGCCCATTTTCTCTCTGTGCCTGAACATTGCGCGGGCGCCCTATACAACTCTTATGGAATTATCCATGCCCGCAGAGGATTTCACCTTTGCGGGCGTGGAGCAAACCCTCACCAATGGCCTGCTGACGATTGTGTCAGCTGCAACCGTTGTGGGTCTGATCCTGATCCTCATTCTGGAAATCGCTCTGGGGTGGAACTACTTCAAGCTCCTGCTGGAAACCGTTGAACGGTATATCGTTGTTGGTGTCCTGTGCTATACCTCGCCTCTCGCCTTTTCTATGGGCGGCTCCAAAACCACGAATACCGTGTTCAAATCCTGGTGCAGAATGGTTGGTTCCCAACTGCTGCTCCTTGTCATGAATGTCTGGTTCCTTCGTGGTTTTGCCTCGTCCATGGGACAGTTCATCGCAAACGGCGGTGCGCTGACCACCGGTAAAGGAAGCATTTTCCTGTGGATGTTCTGCGCACTGGCTTATCTGAAGTGCGCCCAGCGATTCGACAGCTATCTGGCATCCATCGGCCTGAATGTGGCGCAGACCGGATCCAGCATGGGCATGGAACTGATGATGGCTGCCAGAGTCATCTCCGGGGCAGGCAGCAGTGTTCGCAGTGCGGGCAGTATCTTCGGCCGGGGCGGAAATGCCGCTGCTACCGGAACCGGTGCTGCCGCAAATGGCTTTGCCTCCGGTTTCGCTTCCAGATTCAGCCCCAACTCCTATGTCCGTGATGCCGTTGTAGAAGGTGGCTCCCGCATGGGCTTCAATGGCGGCGCCGGATTCGTTGGCCGTGCCTTCGGCGGTATCGCCGCCCGGAATGGCGCTACCCTGAATGGGAACTCCATTTCCTCTGTAGCGGCCAGATCGCCCAGTACTTCCGGCACGATTGCCGGTGATATAGCGGACCGGAGCCTTGGCAACTATATGCCGCAAATGCTGGGCTTCCAGCTTCAGGGGACCCAAATCACGGGTGGCCACATCAGCACAACCGCAGTTTCCGCGGATGGCAAAACGGCTTCTGTGGACATGTTCAACGCCTCTCAGTTTGAAAAGCCGGAAGTTCCCCACAGCGTAGTTACTGCAACGGATGGAAGTCAGTGGTATCAGATGGCAAGTGGCGAGGGTCGCGGTGCCTTCTACGATGTACCCACCTTCCATGGTGTTGGAGCAGATATCCCCAACACAGCAGCAGGTGATGGTGCTTTCGGAGCATCTCAGCCCAGCGAAAGCGGCCAGAACTTTGGCGAGACGCTTACCCACGATGGCGTTGAAGGCCATCCCGGTATGGTGACTTACCCCGGCGCAGCAGACGGAATTGGTGCAGCGGATACCCCGGCTCCGGAGAGTACCCTGCTTACAGGAGTTGCCGCATCCCCTGTGGGCGGAGGAGATCAACCGTCCATTGGATATGGAAATGGCGCTCCCTCCGTGGATACCGTTTACGACAACGCCCCCGAAGCACAACACTTTGGTGCTGCATATGCGGGTGGCTTTAGTGAGTCTCCCCAGAACGGCGCTCAATTTGCAGATCATGGAGAAACCGTTGGTCAGGGATTTTATTCCGAGGCGCCCCTTGTGGCAGCAACCTTCCCCAGCGCACCGGAGGGTACTTCCCTGCGCACCGTGGGCGACGGCGTTATCGAAGCCAGTTCCCCGGATGGAGGCAACACACTCTGGTACAACAGCGCCTATTATCAGGAACCCGATGCGCCCCACAGCGTCATGCAGTCTTCCAACGGTGTGGATTGGTATGCCATGCAGCAGCAGGGCAACATTCCCCAGTTTGAAGCTGGCGAGGCCGCAGCTGCCTATAATCAGGCAGCCTTCCAAAACTTCATGCCCGGCTATGACCTTCCTGTTTCTCAGGTTGACGGCACACACCGTCAGGACGGCTACTTTGAAGTTCGGCACGAGGATGGCTCCGGCGCGAAGTTCTATGATATCGCCAGATATGCCGCACCTCGTGGTGACTATCAGGTCTTCGAGGATTCCCGCGGCAGTCAGTGGTACGCAATTCAGGGCGATGCCGCTGTCGACCGCAAACCCGTCTACGAGAACGGTAAGCCTGTCTATGACAACGGGAAACTCCGCACGACCAATGTGGAAACCATTCGTTACAAGCAGACGCCCACCCGATTCGCTGAGCCTGAAAAGCGCGGAGATATCGAACGAAAGCCCCCAAAAAGAAAAATGTAACCAGATGGCCATGGTTGTGAATCTCACGATCATGGCCTTTTTTCATTCCAAAATGGAGGTGATTCCATGGCCGAGCCGGAAAAAGATCAGATCGGCGATGGTCAAGACAATTTTGGTCAAGCTGCCGGGAAAGCAATTCAGGCAGCGAAGCAAATCTCTCATGATGCTGCCGCAGAGGCAGCCGTAAAAGGCGCGGAAGCAACAGCAAATGCGGCCGCCGCAGTGGTTCAAGCCGGTGCGGAAAGCGGCAAAGCCGTTGCTGAAATCGCCGCAGGCACTGCCGCCGGAGGCCCGTTGGGCGCAATTCTTTCCGCCGCGTGGGCAATGCGCCACAGCTTGTTCAAGGTTCTGGTCTGCATCTGCCTTTTCCTCCTGATTATCGTCATTCTTATCTGCTCCATCCCGAGTATCGTTCTGGACAGTGTGTTTGGCCTGAACGGGGTTCCTCCCGCAGAAGGAGTCACGCTGGAATCGTCCTACTCCGAAATGTCCAATGCGGTATCGGCAGTGATCGACGCAGGGTATGACCAGTCCCTTGCCAGAGTCGAGGAAATTATTCTGGATGGCGGTTACGACTATGACCTTTCCATGGATGCCCTTATCAACCATGCGCAATCATCTGCCGGTTATGATGTCTGTTACATTCTGGCCGCCTATTCCGCTTCCTTACAGCAGAAAGGCACATCCGTGGAGGATATGGTGGCGAAGCTGGCCAGAATCTCCGATCAGATGTTTCCGGTTTCCTACGTAGAACGGCAGCAGGAAAGGCTCGTACCTGTAAGTTATTCCACTTACAAACCCGTGACAGTAACCGTTGTGACACGCATTGAATCGGCAGGCATTGTCAATAACGTTCCCCGCTATAACTACACCACTGAACGGCGGCGCTACTATCTTCCGGACGAGGCGAATGAATCTGATGAAGAAATCACGGTTCCTAAGTACAAAGCAGTTTCCGTGACAGTACCGACCTACTCCGGCAGTAAGATTTCCGGCACCCGGACAGAGACCTATTATGAACCAGACGGTGACGAAACGCTGGAACCGACCACCGAAATTATCAAGTATGTGGAATGTACCATTTCGCCCTTCGACAATTCGGTGATTCTGGAAGCCTTTGGCATTGACACCTCAGCACAATACCCCCAATTCAATCTGACCTACGGTGAGGTAATTCAGAATATGGCCAACGCCTTAAAGATGACCCTATACGGCACTTTGGGAAGCGGCACGTCCGTTCCCCTCACAGATGCTGAGCTGATCGCATTTGTCAACAGCCTCAGCTGTAATGACACCAGAAAGCATATCGTTACAACTGCTCTGTCGCTGGTAGGAAAGGTTCCTTATTTCTGGGGAGGCAAAAGCGAGGCCGGATGGAATGACGAATGGAACACTCCCAAGCTGGTAACTGCCGCCGGATCAAGTTCCACGGGAACGATTCGTCCGTATGGGCTGGATTGCTCCAGGTTTACCGACTGGGTGTACAAAACCGCCCTTGGCATCAGCATTCAGGCCGGCTCATGGGCGCAGTACACAAGCTCCACTCCCATTTCCGAGGCGGAGCTTCTTCCCGGTGATCTCGGTTTCCTCCTGAATGACGGCGGAACTACGGACCATGTTCTTATTTTCGCCGGTTACGATGAGAGCGGCAACCGGAAATGGGTGCATTCTGAGGGGGGCGTTGGCGTCCATATCAATACCCCCGGCTATGACTCCAAACTGGTTCTGCGAAGGCCATCTGGGGTCAATTTTTCGCAGGACGTGGGCAGCCCAGCCTATGGCGAACCGCTTTACTCCCTTGAAGTCAATGTGACCCATTACTGTGCCTGCACCAAGTGCTGCGGTCCCAATGCCAAGGGCATTACCGCCAGCGGGAAAAAAGTTGCGGTCGGTATGGTTGCCATGTCCAGCTACTACCCATTCGGTACCCAGATTATGATCAACGGCGTCATGTACACAGTTGAGGACCGGGGTGGCTCCGGTATCGAGAACAATATTGCCCGCGTCGATATTTTTGTCCCGGATCACAACGAAGCACTGCGGTTGGGACGCTTTAATACAACCGCTTACATCTACAGAATTGGAAGGTGAAGAAATGTATTTGCAGGAATTCAAAATCCATCTGATTGGCGGCCATGTGCTCAAGGCCGCCGAAGAAATAGCCATCCCCGCCGAACATCGGCTCCTCAACCGGTTCAAGAAAGCCAAACCCGAGGATATTGTTTCTGTCGGCAGCGAGGAGACCAGTCAGGCTTACATTCCTGTCCGGAATATTCTGTACATCTCCACCGGTGATGTGATCCGATGGTGAACAGTATGGAAGAAAAGGAATACAGCAACGTATATGCCATCCCGGCAAACTACACCGATTCCGGTAAGCTGCTGGGCGGTATGGTAGAACCCCGGAACGCTGTTGAGGCCGTTGCCCTCGTGATCATGGTAGGCTACCCGGAAGTCAAATGGATTCCGATGCCCACTACAATTCGCATTGTCACCATGACCGTGACCCTGATTCCGCTGGCAGTGGTTGCATTCATGGGAATTGGCGGAGACTCTCTGCTCCAGTATCTGGGGCATATCCTCTCTTTCTGGGAAAACCGGCGGATATTACACTTCCGGAGGATCGGATACAAGTATGACCCAAAACAGCTCAAAAAGCCCGGGCGCAAAGGCAAAAAGAAAGAAGCCGGAAAAGCTTGAGTTTGTTCAGCCTTTCATCCCGGTCAAGGATATTCGCAACGGCATCGTGGAAACAACCGATGGCCGGTATGTAAAAATCCTTGAAATCGAACCCATCAACTTTATGCTCCGGTCTTCTGAAGAGCAGTACAACATCCTATCGTCCTTCGCCAGCTGGCTGAAGATATCGCCCATGAAGCTGCAGTTCAAATCCATCACCCGGAAAGCAGATTCTGACAAGCACATTGCTATGATCCGAAAAGAGCTTTCCATGGAGGACAACGCGCAGTGCAAAGCCATGGGTGAGGATTACATCCGGCTGATTAAGGATGTCGGTTCCAGAGAAGCGCTGACCCGGCGCTTCTTTTTGATTTACCAGTATGAAGCCATCGGCAGAAGTGAATCGGATGATTATTCCAAAATCTACAGCATGTTGGTCAGCGCGGAGCAAAATGCACGCGCTTACTTTATGCAGTGCGGAAATAGCATCATCCAGCCCAAAAATCCCGATCAGGCGGCAGCGGAGATCCTGTATATGTTCTTCAATCGCCGTTCCTGCGTGGACGAACCGTTCACCGACCGCGTCAACCGGGTGATCATCGACACCATGGCCGCTAAGGGAAAAATTATTGGTGTTGACCCCATCCCGCATATCTCTGTCCGGCACTTTATTGCCCCCAGAGGTCTGGATTTATCCCATTACAACTACATCGTCATGGATGGCAGATATTACTGCTTCCTCTACATCAAGGGGAACGGATATCCCGGCACCGTGCGAGGTGGTTGGATGTCCAGCCTCATCAATGCCGGTGAGGGTATCGATATTGATGTCCACCTCTCCCGGGAGAACCGAAGCAAAACCATCGACAAAGTAGCCCAGCGCATCCGCTTAAACCGCACCAAGCTCAAAGGTATGCAAGACACCAGTACCGATTACGAGGAACTGACCAACTCCATTCAGGCTGGCTATTACATCAAAAATGGCATTGCCAACCACAACGAGGATCTGTTCTACATGTCGGTGTTCGTGACCATTTCCGCCAAAACCTATGACGAGCTTCTATGGCGCAAGCAGCAGATGACCGATATGCTCAAGTCCATGGATATGTACCTCAGCGATTGCCGATTCCAGCAGGAGGACGCCTTGCGCAGTGTCATGCCTTTCCTCCAGATCAGCCCCAAGCTGCAAAAGAAGACCCAGAGGAATGTCTTGACCAGTGGTGCAGCATCCACCTATATGTTCACCAGTTTCGAGATGTCTGACGATTCTGGTGTTCTTCTGGGCGTCAACCGACACAACAATTCTCTCTGCATTGTTGACCTCTTTAATACGAAGATCAACAAGAACGCAAACCTGACCATGTGCGGCACCAGCGGCGCCGGTAAGACCTTTACGCTCCAGCTTTTGGCCCTGCGTATGCGAATGCGCGGTATTCAGTGTTATATTATCGCCCCCATCAAGGGTCATGAATTCAAACGGGCCTGCAGCAAAATCGGCGGCGAGTTTATCAAGATCGCCCCCGGTTCTCCCCACTGCATCAATGTCATGGAGATCCGGCACACGATTTCCCCCGAAATGGAGCTGATCGACGAGGTTGACTACAACGACATGGACTCCATGCTGGCCAGAAAAATTCAGCAGCTCATGATTTTCTTCTCCCTGCTGATTCCTGATATGACCAACGAGGAGGAGCAGATGCTGGATGAAGCGCTGATCAAAACATACAACGAGTTTGGCATCACCCACGATAATAACTCGCTGTATGCCGACGCAACGTGCTTCCCGCCCAAGCTGAAGAAAATGCCCATTCTGGGCGATCTTCATAAGCACCTGCTGGAGAATCCCATGACAACGCGTATCGCCGCCATTGTCAGCCGTTTTGTGACGGGTTCCGCTCAGAGCTTCAACCGGCAGACAAATGTGGATCTGACCAATAAATACATCGTTCTGGACCTTTCTGAACTGAAAGGCAAGCTGCTCCCTGTAGGGATGGTAATTGCGCTGGATTACGTCTGGGATAATATTAAGGCTGACCGGGTCAAGAAAAAGGCCATTATGATTGACGAGATCTGGCAGCTCATTGGCGCGTCTTCCAATAAGCTGGCCGCTGAGTTCTGTCTGGAGATCTTCAAGGTCATCCGTGGTTATGGCGGTGCCGCCATAGCAGCGACGCAGGATCTCAGCGATTTCTTCAGTCTGGATGACGGCAAATACGGACGGGCCATCATCAACAACTCCAAGAACAAGATCATCCTGAATCTGGAGCAGGATGAGGCTCAGTATGTCAAAGACGTACTGAAGCTGACCCGCACAGAGGTGCGCTCCATTACCCAGTTTGAGCGTGGTGAGGCCCTGATCCACAGCAACAACAATAAAGTTCCTGTGGTTATCAAAGCCTCTGCGGAGGAAAAAGAAATGATTACCACCGACCGGGCAGAGCTGGAAGCGATTCTACGGAAGCGCCAGAAAGAAGCCACATAACCAAGGGGCGTTGTACGCATTTTCCTGTTTATGCGTATAACGCCCGAAATAAGTACAGGGAGGAATATAAATCACGGCTCTTATGGAAGACGAACGCCTGATTCTACGGTGGCTCAGTCAGTACGGGCCTTTGCGTTGGCCACAAATCCGTGGATTGCTCCACTACAGGCCGCAGCGCTCTGTCAACAGGCTTGTTCAGAACATGAAGCATGCCCGCAGGATTGCCGCCATAGAAGATGGTGAATATCTGGCAATCGATCAATACTGCGAGCCGAAGCAGCGAATGATTACCGCCGTCTGGGTATTGCTCCAGTTTATTGAGCAAATTGCTCCCGAAGCCCACTGGCAAGCAGATGCCCCGGCACAGATTTCCTTCCTGAAGGATAAAGCTGCTTACGAAATCGTGGTTCTATATGAAGACGAGGATCATTTGGTTCGACTTCTTCAGCCTCAAGAGGATACAAAGTACATTCTCGTTGTCCCGAATATGGAATTTGCGAATAAGCTGATTCTCCCGGACGCGCCGTGCCTTTTCGCAACAGTCGATCAAACCGAATATGAGGCGCCCAAAATCACTTTTTATTCCAGTTAGGAGGAAAGCAATATGCCCGAAGAAAATTCCATCTTTATGAAAACCTCCAGCAGAGCACTGGGCATTCTGACCCAGCTCCACGCCGAAACTGCTCAGGCGATGTACGCATACACAGTCGGACGGCAGCAGGAAGCAAACGAAATGGCTCTCAGCAATGCAATCCTTGCGGAAAGGCTGGTTGGCTGTTACCGGGTGATTCCTTCTCTGCTGGGTTCCCCCAATGCCAGAAAAAGCGTCGAGCAAATCATGCGGGATGAAATTTCCGTTGAAATCGGCTTTACCGAGGAGGGCTGGTTTTCCCTCCGGATTCCCCGGCTGCTTCCCCGAAAGGAGCGTGGCAAAGGCTCCGTCGAATACATCCGGGGCTTTTTGGGGCCTGCCATGCAGCGCTTTTTCAATGAGGGATCTCCCGTCCGCTTTGACGACTGTGTAATCATCTACCGTCACATCTATGACCGGGAGGAACCGGAGCGCAGGCACCGGGATCACGACAACATTGAAACCAATTTCGTAACGGACATTGTAGCCCTGTATGTCATGACGGACGACGCACCGCTGCGCTGTCGGCATTACTACTGCAGCGCTGCGGGCAGTAAAGAACGCACCGAGGTTTATGTCGTACCTGAGCAGGATTTCATGCGTTGGTATGAAGCAGAAAAGAATTTCCCGGACGAGGGGGTGAAGCTCCATGCGCAAACTACTTTTGGGCAAGAAAAAGCTATCCCAAAACAGGGGTAAATTTCCACAGCGACTTATCTACACGCCTCGAAATGCGAAAAAGCCCTGTGTCCCAAGGAAAATCCCGTCTCCAAACCGATCCGATTTAGCCAAGAGGAGCAGGCATGGGGACGAAAATGCTCCACTTCGAGGTAAGGAAACATGACCACCATAAAGCAGGATTCTCATGTGTACAGATTGCTCACGTTTCTTTCCTATGTCGGGGAGTATCCGCTGTGTTCTTTGCAGCTTTTAGGAAGCAAAGAGGTGTGGCGCAAACTGATCCACAAACATTCCCAACGACAGGAGTATCGTATCCCCGGCCATGCCGACAAGATTATTTGCCGCCTTCTTCTGATTACAGGCAAAGGCAAAAGCAAATCTGTCCGCTTATCCAAGGGCGGACAAAATATCCTTGAGATTGTGAATCCAAATGCTGCACTTTACTATACCCAGAATTATCTGCGCCATAATCACGCAGGTGAGGCCAAGCGGTTGGACCGTTTCCATCGGGTGGCCGAATCCGCTGCCCTGATTAAACTGGCGGGATTCGAGACCTGCCCTTATATGCTGCCCCAGCTTCAGATGGTCACAATTCGTAAAGTCGTAACGGATGCGCCTTCCTTCTATATCAGCAAAGAACTCAAATATGTGGGCGATGATGATGTCAACAAAACCAGCTTTTCCAGAATAACGGGTGCGCTGTTCTACCCCGGTGGCTGCTATGCCGTATACAACAGCCGTGATTATCTAATGAACTGGAATGGCAGAGGCGAGGCAAAGGTCAGGCTCCACCTTACAGAGATCGCACGGATGAATGCCGCCGTGGATGATGTGCAGTCGGGCATTCTTTTAGGTGTGGGATATGAGATCGCTGAAATAACCTTGCGTACCCTATGGAGATCCAAGCGAGCCGAAACAGAGTTTAACGTCATCTATGACCATCTTCACTTTGTCCCGATGAATGCGTTTGGAGTACGCCTTCTGAAAATACTGACTACCCCAGACTGGAATGAAACGCTGCTGGATCTCCTGTTCGATCCGGACGACAGATCCTATGGTAAAGGCGTTTTCGAGTATGACGCTCGTGAGAACGGCATTTACTTGCTTTCGTTTCTGGACAGCGACATCACCCGATTGAACCATTTTATCGACGGCGTAAAAGGAATCGAACGGGAAACAGCCGTTATCTGTTTCCCGGAACAAACCGCCTTTGTCCGGAATGTCGTTGGGCCGAAAGTCGGCATTAAGACGGTAACAATGGATATGGTAGAAGATGCCCTCTGCTTGGAAGGCGGTGATGCAGATGAATGAGAAACAGCGCAAGGCCGCAATTATAGTCGCCTCCATCCTCGGATGCGGGGCGCTTTTCTATCTTGGCGGTCTGCTGGGTCAGGTGTTTACCAACTATACTATCTGGATGGAGTCCGGCGGTATGTGGGGACAAACACAGATTGCTGCCCCAGACTGGAATCCGGCTGTGTGCCTTCTGAATGCCTTCAGTTGGAACGGCGTCAAAGCGATCTTCCTGATCGTGGCCGTCGGAGCCGGTATCGTGATCTATGTGAAGGTTCACGAGAAGTTCTCCCAAAACCAGTATGACGACCGGGGCTTCACCAAGAGCAAAGCCGGCACTTACGGTACCGCGGATTGGATGACAGAGAAGGAACTGAAATCAGTTCTGGAACTGTCCACCCCGGAAAAGGCTACTGGCATGATCCTCGGCGAGCGAAAAGGCCAGCTGGTATGTCTGCCAGAGAACACCCGCCTCAACCGTCACTGCGCCATCTTCGGCGCATCCGGCACCATGAAGTCCAGAGCGGTCATTCGCAATGCACTCTTTTCCATCATCCGCCGAGGCGAGTCCGCTCTGATTGCGGATCCGAAATCAGAGATGTACAGCAATACCTCCGAGCTATTCCGGAAAAACGGATACGAGGTCAAGGTGCTGAACTTAGTCGACCCTTTACATGGAGACTCGTGGAACTGCATGTCCGATCTGAACGGAAACACCATGATGGCTCAGGTTCTCACAAACGTCATTATCGGCAACACCAGCAACGGCAAAAGCGATCATTTCTGGGATAACGGCGAGGCGAATCTGCTGAAAGCACTGGTTCTCTACACCGATTTGGACAAGACGCTCCCGCCGGAGCGGAAGAATCTGGCCTACGTCTACCAGCTGCTGACCCACAATTCCGAGAAAACGCTGACCATCATGTTCGAGAAACTGCCGCCGAACCATCCGGCCCGGGCGCCTTTCAATCTGTTTTCCCAGTCCAGTGATACGGTCAAATCCGGTATCATTCTCGGTCTGGGTACCAGATTGCAGGTACTCCAGAACGAAGCCGTAAAGCAGCTCGTCTCTTTCTCCGACATTGACCTTACCGCACCGGGCAGTCACAAATGCGCCTACTACATCATTCTCAGCGATCAAGAAACATCCATGGCGTTCCTTTCCTCGCTTTTCTTTTCATTCCTGTTTATCAAGCTGACCCGCTTTGCCGATCTTTCCCCTGGAGGACGATGTCCTGTACCCGTGAATCTGATTCTGGACGAGTTCAACAACATCGGCCGGATCGGCGGCGCACCGGATGGTTCAGATTTCTGCCGATCTCTAAGCGTCATCCGTTCCCGGGATATTCGGGTCATGCTCGCTGTTCAGAGCCTTGGTCAGCTTCAGAACCGGTATCCCAACAATCTTTGGTCCGAAATCATCGGCAACTGCGATATCCAGCTTATGCTCGGCTGTACGGATGATGTCACTGCGGATTACATATCTGACCGCAGCGGCGAAATGTGCATCGTTGTGGATTCTACCATGACCGTGAAGAAAACCGTTGCCGTCACGCAGGTGATTCCCCAGTACCGGGAAACACAGGGTCAGGGAAAGCGCAAGCTTCTCACGCCTGATGAAGTTCTTCGACTTCCGCATGAGCAAATGCTGGTCATCATCCGCGGTCAGAATCTACTGCTGCTGAACAAGTTTGACTATACCCGCCATCCCATGTCCAAGGAAATGGTCCGGGCTTCCATCATGGATTACTGCCCGAGAACCAGTTATGCGCCCACACCCCAGACCGGTTCTGAAAATGAGCCGGACAAAAAGCCACAACGGGAGTCACGCGGCAGGAAACTCAGCCGCTCTGATACGCCACCCGTCGAGTTTTAATTTACCAAAAAGGAGGAAACCTTATGTCCACAACCGAAAACAGCCTACCGTCCGACGATGTGCCTGTAACCCCAAACAGTGAACCGCTCCAGACTGATCCTATTCTGAAAGTTCCGCCCCGGCATCAAGCATCCACTGGCGAGATTCCCGGAACTTCCGAAGGCAGCAACGCAGCTCCTCATTCCACCATATCTCCCCGGCAGGCAAGGCAACGGCGCAATGTTCCCATGCCCAATATGGAAGTTTTGGCGATTGATGATGCGCTCGGCATCCAGACTGAGATCGATAAGGCCAGAGATAAGTTTCTGGATCTGGTCGAGTCTCTGAAAACAGGGCGCTACCTCACCGATAAGATTCAGGGCGTTGAAAAGCACTCTGGCTTGGGGGAACCCCGCGCTGTGATTTTCCATGGCGATTACAAGGTCATCATTATGGCTTCCATGATCGTCGATCTGCCCAAGGATCTGCGCGGGCAGGATCCCAATGAGGTCTACCATTACCTGCTTACCAAGCGACTCGGATCTGAAATCGATTATGTTGTCAAGGGCATTGACCGCAATACCGGTCTGGCAGTCGGCAGCCGAAAGGACGCCATGGCTACAAAGCGCCGGCATTACTACCTGAATCAGACCCGCGATGGCACATACCGGATCTACGAAGGACTCTGCTGCGAAGCAAGGGTCATGTCCGTCATTCCATACGGCATCTTCGTGGATCTGTTTGGTATCGACGTTTACATTCCCTTGCGGGAGCTGAGCTATGTACGGCTTACCGATGCCATGGGTTACTATGAACCCGGCGGCCGGGTGCTGGTGAAAGTCACCCAACTCAATCGAGACGACCCGGATGACATCCGTGTAGCTGCTTCCGTAAAACAAGTTGCTGCCAATCCTGTGGATAAGGCTCTCGAAAAAATTGAGGTGAACAGCAACTATGCCGGTACCGTTACGCTGACAGACAGCACCGGTATCTTCGTGCGTCTGGATATGGGTGCCGAATGCAGATGCAGGTTCCCATATCGCGCAAGGCCGCCCAAGGGCGCCCGCGTAGTCGTGAAAATTGCAGGTGTCGATATGGAGCAGAAGACTGTTTGGGGAAATATCACCTATGTCACCATTCCCAAATAACTCTGAAAGAAGGTATCCTTATGACCCAATGCGAACTGCCGAAAGAGGAATTGGTTCGCCGAAAAGAGCTGTCTGATAATACCCGGAAAATGATTTACAGCTTGCTGGATGTTGCTGCCGAGGATGAAACCTCGCTCATGACTACTTACCGTAACTTTTACCTCCAGATCAGCTTCTCCGAGCTGCATCCGCTGATGGTTTTTTACCTTGCCCGGCCTCTGGACGCTGAGAAAGCCATGCTGGCAGATCGTTCCAACGAGATGAATCTGCGCAGCGTTCTGGGCAGCCATTCCGTCAACGAAAACTTCAGCTGCTATAACTATCGTGCAACCCACTGGCTCGATACTCAGATGACCAAAACCAGGTTTTTTGAAATTCTTGACCGGTGTGTCGACGAAGCTGTACGCGGGTATGCTCAACTCGCACACTGAGTGCTGTAGTTTCGATACTCCCCGCAATTTTCTGAGCAAATCATGCGAACAGGAGGAAACGTACATGTAAAACGAATTACGGCATTACTTGCTGCCGCCATACCGGTTTTGGCAGGCTGCCAGGATACGGATCCTGATGTCATAGGTCCCAACCAGTCATAGCCAGTATCCCAGACCGATTCTGAAATCGCCCAAAACGACCCTGTCTTCCGTGAAGAGGGTCCTGAATTCTCATCGTTTAGGCCCGTATCCCAGACTGATACTGAAGGGAAATTTCAGCTGACGTGCCGGCCCGACCAGGCAGCAATGAACAATTCCACTCTTGAGAAAATGCCTCAGTTTTTCGACTGGGGCATTTTCCTATTCCAATTGAAAGGATGACAACCACATGAAAACACCGTGTAAACGGTTGCTTTCGTTGCTGCTGGTATTTGTGCTGGTGCTGAGCCTTATCCCGTCGGTTTATGCAGCCGCCAATGATGAAACTACCTCCACAGAACCGGAAGCCACGGAAACAACTGTATCCACCGAATTCCCCACGACCACACCCCCTCAGTTAGATCCTTCTGAAGAAACAGGAGATAGCTCCGAAGGCGCACCTGATTCCCAGCCCGACAATGAATACGGGATTGCGACAACAGCCAGCACATCTGCAGGCATCCTGCTGTTTGACTATGCCGACCATGGCAACTACACGACTGTGCTGAACAGTCAGCTCTCGGTTACTTATAAGCCCAACGGAACCGGTTCCGCGAAAACGGCATACATCAAAAATCTGGGCTGGCATTTCGCCCGGTACAATAACGTTGCCCACGCAGACGATCCGCTGTACTGTATTGAGCCCTACAAAAACTACGCCGCAAGCACATCCGGCAACTCTGTCGACCAGGACGTCACGCTTACCGGCAGCGGCAGCACCGCCGGTGCAACCGCATGGTATTCCCTGCCGGAAGCAAGGCGAAAAGCTATTGGCCTGATTTTGCTTTACAGCGACGAAATGTGGGATCATTCCATCAGTGTCACCACGACGTACAAAGACGACAACCCCAATGTCCCGCTTAGAATCGCAACGCAATTCCTCATTTACGAAATTGTGTGCGGTCTCCGGGATCCGGAAACATTCGTTCTGAATTCTGCCAACGAAAGCGGAACTGCAGGCAACATTTTCTACAACGCCGGTGCTGCCTCCGCATCTTACTTTGCCCCGAACTACAACACTCTGGTCAGCTACGTTCAGGCTGCCCTGAAGATTCCGAGCTTTACCTCCAGCTCCAGCAGCTCTGCACCCACCATTGCGCTGACCGGAGACGAAACCAGTGTCTACGACTCCAATGGAGTTCTGTCCGGGTTCAGCTTCACGAACGGCAATGGCGCAGAGTTCCGCAAATCCGGCAACACACTTTATATCTCCCAGACTGGCACCATCTCCGAATCTACTGTCTTCAAAGCGACGAAGACGATTCCTTCTGCTGAAAACTCCTCCTATTCTCTTTGGTATATGTCCGGCTCCTCTTACCAGACAACAATCAACCTGTACCATCCTGAGTCCGGTACGCTGAATGCCTATTTCAAATTAAAAGGGCAGGCGATTGGCAATCTGAGCCTGACGAAAACCACGAAAGATGGTAAGAACTTATCCGGATGGAAGTTTGGGATCTATTCCAACTCTGCCTGCACCAGCCTCGTTTCCGGCCCTCACACGACAGATTCCAGCGGCAGGATCTCCGTTACCGGCCTTACCGCAGGCACCTATTACGTCAAAGAATTGGGGCATACCAATTCCGGTATTGAGAGCCTGTACGTATGCTCCAGCACCAATCCCCAGAAGGTTACTATTGTCAACGGCAGCACGGCATCGGTCAGTTTCGTGAACAAGATCAATACCGGCAGACTGGCTCTGACGAAAAAAACGGATGACGGGTCGAATCTTTCCGGCTGGCGATTCGGCATTTATTCCGATTCCGGCTGCACGACTCTGGTATCCGGCCCTCATACAACGGATGCCAACGGAACCATTTCGGTCGATGGCATCACCCCGGGTACCTACTATGTGAAAGAAATCGGCCACACGGATTCCTCTGTAAACGAGCAGTATGTGTGTTCCGGCACCAATCCGCAGAAAGTAACCATCGCCGGGGGTGCAGCAGCCTCTGTTACCTTCATCAATAAGATCAAAACCGGAAACTTCAGTCTGACCAAAACAACCAGCGACGGGCTGAATCTAGCAGGCTGGGAATTTGGAATCTACTCCGACTCCGGTTGCACCACATTGGTGTCCGGTCCCCATACAACGGATTCCAAGGGTGCCATATCCGTTACCGGTCTGGAGATCGGCACCTACTATGTCAAGGAGCTTGGACACCGTGACGATGATATTGAGGCAATGTACAGCTGTGCAAGCGACAACCCCCAAAAGGTGACGATCACCTACGGTACCACCGCCTCTGTCAGCTTTCACAACTCTCTGGGACCCGGTTCCGTCAAACTGATCAAGCAAACCAATACGGGAGAGAACCTCTCCGGCTGGCAAATCGGGATCTATACGGATGTTGCCTGCACCAAGCCCATTGAAGGCTCTCCCTTTACAACAGGCAAAGACGGCACCATCGTGATTGAAGGCCTATCCCCGCAGAAGCTGTACGCAAAGGAAATTGCGGTGGATGATCCCTACTGGGTCTGCGATTCTTCTGTCAAGGCCATCACTGTCAAAGCGAATGCGACGGTATCTGTTACCTTCAGCAATACCCACAATGGCGATCTTCGCGTAAAAAAGAATGCCATTGACGGAAGCCCTGAAGGGTGGAATTTCCAGATTTTGGATGCCGACCGGGAGCTGGTAGAAACCATTACGACCGGCGAGGACGGCTATGCAGCATCCGGTAAGCTCGAACCCGGCACATACTACGTCGTTGAGATTCACGACAGAGATGAAACATACTGGACTTACGATGCTGTTGTCGAAAAGCAGGTTACAGTTACTGCCGGTACACAAGCTGAGGCCGAATATACCAACGAACACTTTGGTATTCTGGTTTTCTGTAAGACGACGAACACTGGCAATCAGCTTGAAGGCTGGACCTTCCGCGTTCAGGATTCAGATGGGAATGTCGTGGGCGACTACACCACCGACGAAACGGGATATGCCAGCACCGGCAAACTCAAGCCCGGCAGCTACACCGTTTTAGAGCTTTCCAATGGCGACGACTACTGGAACTGCGAGCTGGGATACCACTCCGTTACGATCATCGCAGGCAAGGCCACAGAAGATGCTTGGCATAACCGTGAGCAGGGATTGGGCTGGTTCCATAAGTCTACCAATACCGGCGAGTCCCTTGAGGGCTGGGAGATCACCATTTACTCCGATAAAGAATGTACCCAAAAGGTGACTACCGTTACCACAAATGCTGACGGCAAGGTCGGTATATACCTTGACCCCGGCATCTATTATGCCAGAGAAACCGGAGACACCGAAGGCCGCTTTGAAAATGAATATTGGCTTGTGGATGAGTCCATTAAGGAGTTTGAAATTCTGCCCCACAAAGATATGGATATCACCTTTGTCAACACCCAGTACGGCAAAATCAAAGTCATAAAGTCCATGCCCTCCAGCGGCTCTCTTGAGGGATGGACCTTCATCGTCAGAGACATCAACGGTGACGAAATAAAAGGCTCGCCCTTCGTCACGGACGCATCCGGTCTCATTGTCAGTGAGAACCTCTATCCCGGTACTTATACCGTTGAGGAGGTAATCCCCGATGACAGCCCTTACATCTGCGTTTCGGAAAATCCCCAATCCGTCACTGTCGTCCAAGGGGAGACTGCTGAGGTACGCTTCACAAATTCTCTCCGCTCCGGCAAGATCGCAATTCGGAAGGTCGATACCACAGGTGAGCCTCTGGCTGGCGCTGAGTTCCTGCTGGAATGGTCCGTGGACGGTACCTCTTGGCTGCCCGTTGTTTATTCCAACTCCGGTTATGCGAAAGAAGGCACCTGCTCCAGTGAGGGCCTCACGGATGGCCGCCTCATCTCGGATAAAACCGGTCTGGTAGAATTCACCGGGCTGCATCCGGAACGCCTTTACCGTCTGACCGAAACTGCCGCGCCCGATGGTTTCCAGCTGCTTGCGGATATCGCCTATGAAGGCGGGCTGCCTGACGATAAGGAGTACACCGTTGATTTGACTGTCGTAAATGTACGTACCTATGAACTTCCCGAAACCGGCTCCAAGTCACTGGTTCTCATGCCCGTCGCATTGATTCTGGCCTGCGGCCTGTGTGGTGCGATTCTGCTCGTAATCAAGCGTAAGAAGCAGTAACAGGAAAAATGAATATGCATTTTTTCTACTGGTGCCGAGGTCCCCCCGGCGCCTTTTCTTTTTCCAAAATGGATGCCAACCAACAAACTACTTTTTCAACACTGAAAGACTAACTATTAAAAGTCAAGTCTAAATTTCAGAACGATGCAGAAAAAGTTACTACCGCAAAACGGCATGACAAGTAGAGCGTCGCTGGCGGCGCTCTGAGAAAAGATTGTTGTGGTCGTTATGCTGTTGGCCTGTATGGCTGCCCGGACTTCTCCATGGCATAAATCAGGCGCACGAGTTTCTTGGCAGCATGAGAGATGGCTACATTGTAATGTTTGCCCTCAGCCCTTTTCTTGGCTAGGTATGCGGCAAATGTAGGGTCCCACATGCAGACATATTTGGTTGCATTGAATATGGCATATCGTAGGTATCTTGAACCTCGTTTCTCCATATGAGAGTAGCTGCTCGTGAGTAGTCCCGACTGGTAGGTTGACGGTGACATGCCGGCATAAGCCAGAATCTTATCAGCAGAATCGAAGTTATGGAAGTCACCAATTTCTGCCAGGATCATAGCACCCATGCGAGTGCCGATACCTGGAATTGTAGCAATAGGAGAATGGACTTCGTCCATTATAGAATTGATTTCGCGTTCAACTTCTTCAATCTCTGCATCCAGTTCACGGATAAGCTGGATGGTATGTTTCAGTTCCAGTGATTTGGCAGGCATTCTGGAGCCAATGGAGTTTCTGGCAGCATCGCGAATCTCAACAGCTTTTTCACGGCCGTAGCGCCCCTTGGAAGCATCTGAGAGTACAGTTTTCAAGTGTGTCAGATGAGCTGCCGCAATCTGGTGTGCCCCCGGAAGCTCGATAAGGAGTTCGTAAACAGAGGCTATATGGAGCGAAGGGACCAACTTTTCCAGTTCGGGAAACAGAATCGTGACTAAGCGAGAAACAGACTGCTTCAGCTTGCCCCGCTCACGAACTTTGTCAAATCTGTATCTTGTTAGTGACTTTAGTTCCTCGTTGTGATATGATGTGTCTGTGTAGGACTTGAGGTCCACATCAGACATTAGCATAGTCGCAATGGTTCGCGCATCGATCCGGTCAGTCTTGGTTTTGCGAAGGCTCAGACTTTTCCGGTACAGGTTGGTGTGCAATGGGTTTATGACATAGGTTGGCAGGCCGTGGTCAAGAAGAAACCCAAGAATGTTGTAGCTGTAATGTCCGGTAGCCTCAAGCCCTACCTTTATTTTGTCCTCCGGGCGGGTGCAGCGGCGAATGGTTTGCAGCAGTGTGTCAAAGCCTTCCGCGTTGTTGGGGATGGTGAAGACATCTGCCAGAACTTCACCTTCCGAGCTGAGGATGAAGCAGTCGTGCTTGTCCTTGGCGACGTCAATTCCAACACAAATCATAATAAATACTCCGGTAAGTTTATTCTGATGCTGGTTCCACAGGACACTTTACTCTTGTAACCTTGTTCCACATAAACCGTCTGGCGGTATCTAACTGATTAACAATACTGTAAAGGGCTGTGGTTGGAGCCTTTCGAGAACCGTCTTGCGGTAGGATGAATTTACCGATCCACAGCATCCTCTACAGTGTAGCACATGTCCTTGGAGAGGGACACTAATAACTACTACTCTATAATACAAGGATGTATTAACCATTATGAAGTCTGTCAAAAAGATTCTGGCCATGTGCCTTGCGATCATGACGATCGTTTCCTGTGTCCCCGCCGCCCATGCTGCTGATGTCCCCAATACAGCCATTGACCCCGATGCCAAGGGCAGCCTTACTCTGTATAAATACGACCTTACAAACGCGGAAAAGGATGGCGTGTGGGATTCCTCCTACGTTTCCACCGGCGTATACGACGAGAACGTCAACAAAACTCTGGGCGAGTCCAAACGTGCCGGCGATAGTGATAACAGCTCTGATCTTGGCAATGGCGAGGTCAGCTACGGCTATGCCGTGAAGGGCGTTGAGTTCACATACCTGCGCGTCGGCGACATTATTCAGTACACCGGGTCCGCCAACGATGGAGCTGCCGATAACCATATTGAAATTCTGTATGGCATCGACAAGGCTGTCGGCGCAGATCTGCTGACTGCTTTGGGGCTGGAAGATGGCGCTGATCGTTATACCGATGCTGACCATCTGGATAACGCAAAATACTACTATCAGAGCGACGTCCTGATTGACGCTCTGGCACAGGCTTTGCAAAACAATTCCACCACCGTTAAGAACGCACTGGAAACCTATGTCGTCAATAATGGCGGTACCGCAATGCCCCTGACCGATGCCTACGGTAAGTCTCAGGCCAACAATCTGGATCTGGGTCTTTATATCATTGCCGAGACCAAGTGTCCTGAAATGGTCACTTCCACCTGCGCTCCCTTCTTCCTCAGCATTCCAATGAGTCCCGTTTCCGGTACCAATGCCATCGATGGCGGTACCCGTTGGCTCTACGATGTGACCATTTATCCGAAAAACCTGACCGGCATTCCTACCCTTACCAAAAGTCTGCGGGAAAATGTGACCGACACCGGCAAACACAAGGGTACCACCAACGACATCACCGATGGCTACGCCAGCACCGGAACCGCTTCTGACGGCGACGTCATCGACTACCAGATTCTCTCCACGCTCGCGTCCATTACCAGCAAGAGCACCTACTACAGCGAGCTGGCGTTTATTGATACGTTGTCTCCCGGTCTGAGCTATAATAAGGACGATATTCTCATTGAGTTCTTCTCCGACGCCGCCTGCACCAATCTGTTGGATAGCTGGGATGAGTCTAAGGGCTTCTTCAAGGTGACCTATTCCAGCACCTCCAAGAATGAGTCTGTTATGACCATTGAAATGACCGCTCAGGGCTTAAATGAGATCAACACCAACAAGCGTGTTTACACCGGTGCCTCCATGATAAACTCCGGTTACTCCGACTGCACCGTCCGTATCACCTACAAGGCCACCATGCACGCCGATAATTCTGTTGTTTACGGCGATTCCGGTAATCCCAACGAAGTTGTCATGCTTTGGAAGCGTTCTTCTCAGGACTACTATGACACGCTGGTTGACGACGCGCACATTTTCACCTACGCCGTAGAGCTGGTAAAGCTCTTCTCCGACGCCAAGGGCGACTATGCCAACGTTGAATTCATCATGCAGAATGATTCCGATAAGTATTACGTCAAAGCGGAGTTGAACAAAGACGAGGGCGTCTACTATGTGGTCGGACATGTAGCCGACAAGAAAGATGCTACGCACTTCGTTCCCGTCAAGAACGCTGACGGTGAGGGGCTGGTCATTGTCAAGGGCTTAGAGGACGATGCTTATACCGTAACCGAAGTCCGAACCGATAATGGCTACACGCTGCTCAAGGATAACATCAAAATCGTCATTTCTCAGGTCGAAGCCACGGAACTGTGTGACATCTACTCCTCCGACCTGCTGGGGCTGGTTCAGAACGATCCCCGGTATGCAGCCATTATCAAAGACACTGGCAGCCTCAAGAATATGCCTCAGCCCCATCTGGAGCACCACCTGCTGACCGCATCCGCCACTGTCGACAGCAAGGATGTCAACATGCTGGACGATGACGGCAGTGCAAACGCCATCGTTCCCCTGAAGGTCATCAATACCCGCGGTTTTGACTTGCCGCAGACCGGCGACTCCGGCACTATGGCATTCAGTATCATCGGCATCCTGCTGATGGCCTGCGCAGCTGTTGTCATCGTGATGGTTTTCCGAAAGAAGTGTAATTCCAACTAAGCACAGATAACGGAGGGGAACCAGCGTCCCCTCCGTTCCCGCTCTATGGTTCATAAGCTATAACTGATGAACTGGCTTTTCCTTCCCGTCTCTACACTTATAAAGGAAAGGATTTTGACATCTTTATGCCGAAAAAAGTTCCGAAATCCATCCGCCTCTCTTCCAACGCGCGTAAGATGCTCACAATCTCCTGCGCCATACTGGTATTCCTGTTTGCCCTCGGGATCACTTTGTATCCGCTGATCAGCAACTGGTATAACAGCCGGCACCAGTCCGAGATCCATACGCAGTATCTGGAAGTGTTGCGGCAGGTCGACAATTCAGAGATCATTCTGGCCGAACGTTATGCAAACGAGTATAACGCAGCCATCTCTCCCGGCACACAGCTCAGTGATGCATTCTCCAAAGAGGCGCTGCTGTGGGCATCTGAGGACTACGAGAACCTGCTGAATCTGGCTGGTGATGGGATCATGGGCTACATTGAAATTCCCATGATTCAGGTAAATCTGCCAATCTATCATGGTACTGATTCAAAAGCTCTGGATATTGGCATCGGCCATCTGCTCGGCAGCTCTCTGCCGGTCGGCGGAAAAGGTACGCACACCGTTCTGACAGGGCATTCCGGTATGGCCACACAGAAGATGTTTTCCGATCTGGACAAGCTGAAGCTGGGCGATGTGTTCTACCTGCAGATATTGGACAAAACGCTCGCTTACCAGGTAGATGCCATCCATACTGTCCTGCCTTACGACACCTCTTTCCTCGGAATCACCGAGGGTGAGGACTATTGTACGCTGGTCACCTGCACCCCCTTTGGAATCAATACCCACCGACTGCTCGTTCGCGGGACACGCATCCCCTACGAGGAGGCCGAAGTCATTGTAGCGGAGAGACTGCAGGCGGAAGATACTCCCGCATCCACTTGGGAACAGCAGTATATCAAAGGCCTCCTGCTTGGCACCGCAGCTGTTGTTGTAATTTCAGTTTTCTGCATCTGGGGCAGCCATTGCCAGAAGCGCAGACGCCGTAAAAAAACACGTCAGCGTGAGCAGCTCCGGCCGAGAAAGCGAGGCAAGTATGAAAAAGATTAAATACCTCGTACTCATCCTTATGATCCTTGTTTTTCTTTCCGGTCTGGGAGTTCTCCTATACCCATATATTCGAGGGTATTTTGTCGACCGGCAAATCGAACGGACCGCCGAGGAATTCCTGAGTCGCGTTGAAACTGACCCGATTTCCCCATACCCATCTGAAAGTCAGTTGGATCAGGATACGCCTTCAGATCCGCCGGCTCCCACCGAGCCGAACGCCTATACTGACTTATGGCGGGATATGGTCAACTATAATAAAGAAATCTATATCAATGGCCAGAAAGGATTGGACTGCAAACTTGCATATGAAGACCCCAGTTTTATTCTGGCTGATTACGGTCTGGAAAGCGAAGTCTTTGCCGTGATCTCCATCCCCGCTTTGGATTTGGAGATGCCGGTATTTCTTGGCGCGACCTACCGCCACATGGCCGATGGTGCTGCTCACTTGAGCCAAACCAGTATCCCCATTGGCGGAAAGAATACGAATTGTATCATTGCCGGCCACCGGGGATGGGGCGGCGCCTCCTACTTCCGGTATGTGGATAAGCTGCAGCCCGGCGATGAGGTCATCATTACGAACCTCTGGGAAACGCTCCAGTATAGGGTGGCCGAAATCCAGATCATCCAGCCAAACGAAGTTGAGAAGATCCTGATCAAGCCCGGGCAGGAACTTGTCACCCTGCTGACCTGCCATCCCTACGCATCCGGAGGCAGGCAGCGATATCTTGTGATCTGTGAAAGGGTAGCTGAAAATAATTAAAAACATCACATTTTTACTGACTACAAATAACGGAGGTACTCACATGAAAACGAAAATTATGAAGTGTCTGGCGCTTGCTCTGGCAATGACCTGCATTCTGTGCTTTCCCACCCCTGCATCTGCGGCCGCCCAAGGTACTGATGGTACTGAGCTGGAAGTGGTTCAGCCTGAACAGCTGGAGATTCAGCTGGGCGAAAGCTGGGCTGGTGTTGCGTTTGAACTGAAAACCGATGCCGGCATGTATCCTGGGGTGATTCCCGTTGGCGAAGATGGCATCCTGCGTCTGGAAATCGGCGGCAGCACCAGCTACATTCTCACCTGCATGAACTCTGAAGTTGAAATACCCGAACCTGATGCAGCACAGCATACAGAGGGAGTTTCTGAAGTGGAAGATACAGCTGATGCCATACCCACCGAGGATACGGAAGTAGCTGCGTATCCTGAGGAGGGTACCGTTCCAGTCGAACCCGATATGACTGATGGCACCATCTCCGGCATTCCCATCGCACATCTGGCACTGTTTGGCGGCGGTTTGATCGTTGCTGTTGCTGCCCTTGCCGGCATTCATATCTTCCAGAAGCGCCGTGAGGGCAGCTACCCTGAGGACGATGATGAAAATGACGAAATCTGAGCCTGAAATGGGTATGGGGAGCAGGAAATTGTGCGATAAGTAGAACTTTTTTCATTCGTTTCCCAAACCATTGACTATCTGAAACCCGGGTGCTACAATGCAAGTGTGGCAGGGGCTTGCACCCAGGCTTTCGATCCGCCGGAAGAGCTCCCGGCGTTTGACGCACCCGGGTGGGTAGCGGAATCGTTACGGACTTAGCGTTGTTATAGCGGTCCCTCAATGGTGCAAGCCAATTAAACATGATTACCGGAAGGTTGCTTACTTTAGGCCTCGGTCGGATCCGACCCCATCGAGCGTGCTTTAGTATTGCTTCCTTCCGGTATTTTTTTAATTTTACGGAGGTATATCACAATGAAACCTAAAAACAAACGAAAGGGAATCGACAGAGCCGCCCCTCGCTGCCCCTACTGCGGCAGCCATACCATTCTGAGAAGTGCCGACGGCATCTACCGGGAAAATACACGCAACGATATGCTCTATGTGTGTAAGAACTACCCTGCATGCGACTCCTATGTCCGTGTCCAGCGCGGCACCAAGATCCCCCTTGGCACTGTAGCGAACCGGGAACTCCGGGAGCTACGGGCGGACGCGCACCGCCAGTTCGACAAATTATACAAGCACGGCTATATGAGCAAGCATGATGCCTACCAGTGGCTCGGAGGTATCCTTGGCGTTCCCGCGAAGCAGGCACACATTGCCCAGCTCAGTCTGTTGTCCTGTAATCTGGTTATTCGGGAAGCCAAGAAGCAGGTCAATTGGTACCATGCGCGTAAAATGGCTGCTCTGCAGCAAACTCCGGAAGGGATGTGAAGGCGTCATGACACCGGAGCAGCAGAAAATCGTGGAAGCGAATATGGGGCTGGTGGGAAAGGTCATCAAGGAGAAGGTCCGCCGACTCGGTCAGCCCGATACCCCCACTTATGAGGATCTGTTCCAAACCGGTTGTATCGGTCTGTGCAAGGCTGCCATAACAGACAAAGGCGGTTGCTTCTCGACCTATGCATATAGACTGATCTGGAACGAGATCTGCGATGAATTGATCCGAAACACCAGACTGGTTCTGAACGAGCAGTCTACAGATACAGTCGACGTTCTTTCCGAAGCAGCGTCGGCGCATCCAGATCCTTTGACAACCTCCGACCTGCGTCATACCATTGGGCAGGCAAAAGCGAAGGCTCAGGGGGGAACCGCAAGAGGCATCCAGTGCCTTGAGTTGACGGTTCAGGGATACACCAGCAAGGAGATCGGCGCCATCGTCGGCGCCGATCCCGGGACTGTGCGGATGTGGATCACCAGAGCAAGGAAGTATCTCAAAAGTCTTCCGGAGCTGCGGGCATTTGGAGACCCGGAGGCCGTATGACGAAATCAATATGGCAGAGGGTCAAGCCTTGGTGTGTACCACTGGGCTTGACCCTCTTAATATATATCCTGCTGCGCTCTGTTTTTCTGATTGGCTATGTTCCTTCCGCTTCTATGGAACCCACTTTGCACGAGGGAAGCTTCATCCTCGGCCTGAGGCCATATGGCGAACCAAAAGTGGGAGACATCATCATTTTTGAGAAAGATGGTGTTTTACTGGTAAAGCGAGTTGCTGCTGGCCCGGGTGATTCGGTAGATCTGTCACAGCTGGAATATATGATGTCCACCCCAATCCCGGTGTGGGAGGAGACAGTGCTGACTGTACCGGAGGGGTGCTATTTTGTCCTTGGTGACAATGCCCAGAATTCTTGGGACTCACGCTATTGGGAGCAGCCATATGTCTTCAGGCAGCAGATCGTTGCAAAGCTGATTGTAGTTGCTTGAACGGGGGCACCTCTTTCATCGTAATCTTCGAAGACATCATCCTTTTCACAGCTACTTGTCCAACTTTGTATACGGCACTAATTCAGATTACACTTACTGAGAATCAAATCAATAGGTCTCCAAACCTCCAGGGATGGATTTTCCTCATAGTAGCGGTATCCCTTATACTCAAGTTGGCGATATCCTTGACCCTCAATTTGTTCCATAATCTCTTTCGCTCTGATAACAGCATTTCGCACATCTTCCAGAGTAAGTTTTCCCAGACATCTATGGAAGTTATCGCGCTGCTTATACTTGACCATGCTTTCAAAAGATTCACCATAGCCACGATTAATGTATGGCAGGTACTGCTTCCGATCAGAAAGTCTCGTTTTGCAATCCACTTTGTGCAATGCTATCCATAAATCGAATGTCAGGTTGCTATATCCGAAGTGATAAGTCACCTGCCGATGAAGCGTCTTCACTTTCTTGAGGCGATCCATAGTTGTGCTGAATCTGTAAGGGTGATCTTCATCTTGACCCTCGAAATCGGATAAATGCCAAATTTCTGTTGCGCCGGTAATCGTCATTCCTTTTACACGCCTTATTGGATCTGTTTCCACTTTTGCTCTGATGGACACATTGTACTTGGACTCTTCACAGGCATTGATTTGCTCCTGCAACCATTGGAGATACCACAGCTCCGTCTCTCCTTCAACACTAAAGTAGTAAGTCAGAGTTTGCTTTCGTTTAGCCATGCTTACACCTCTCCACCAGAAGGTACTCTCTTCTCAAACAAGGGGGAAAAGTCAGCCTCTGCAATTCCGCCATACAGGCCTTCCAGATAACGTGTCCGAAAATCCTCAGACTTACGAACTGCATTCTCTCCGGATGTTCCAAAATCAGAGAGTGTAAACAGAGTACTATAATGTGTTTTTGCATCCCGATCCACAAATTTGATTTCATCCCGACGCACCATATTCGCGTTCAGGAAATCCGTGTCATGGGTATTGAAAATGAGTTGGGCGTGCTTTGTGTTCACTTCATCATTGTGGAATAAATTAATAATATTCAACAACACAACAGGATGAATTGAGGAATCAAATTCATCAACAACCAACGTTGCACCCGTTTCTAATGCTCTCATAACGAATGGAAAAAGATTGATAAAGCGAAGGGTGCCAAATGACTCATATGCCTCAGCAGGTAATGTTTTGACATTACCGATTCCTGACTTAACCAAAGACACCAATTTTGCCTTTTCGTCTCTTCCTCTTGCCTGATAGTCTAATGGGTTCGCATTCACACCGAACAATTTAACCGCTTCATTGATCGTATCAGATACATAACTGGAATTCTGTTTAGGTTCTGAGAATCGATGCTCCAGATAGGCTGGGTCAGTACAGTAAATAACAATAAGCTGATTTGCGAACCAATCCGTAACCAATTTGGAGAGTTTCTGTGAGAAAATCAGCTTGAATCCATTTGTAAGGAAAAGTTCCTCCCTATCCATACCATCTATTGCAATCATTTCTGCACTAGCAGAGTCTTTCTTCGCTGCATCAGAGAACATACTGAGCACATCGCGATTTGCGTTCACGTTTAATGTTACAGCCTTCATATCAGGATAGTCAATCCGTTCAAATGTCAAATAATCATTGATAAAGAGTTTCTCCTCCACGACACGGCGCTTGTATTGGCTATCGAGGAAAGTGCCTAAATCGAGTGCTAGGTTATACTGTATGCGGTATTTGTCAATGAGGAAATCAATTGCAAATCGAACCGGTTTACTCTCTGCTAATGTATTATTAGGAATAAACTCCAGTTTTGTAGATGCCAAATTGGGTGAGTTGCTGTCCTCAACATTGCGAATATTCCCACGCATCACGATAGAGCGGAATGTATCCATTGCGCCTATTACGGTTGTCTTGCCGGCAGCATTGGATCCATAAATAACAGATGAACATAGTGCTTTGATTTCCTTCCCCTTATGCTTCTTGACAAACAAACTGTAGTCCAATCCTTTTTGCTTTGGAGCAGCTGTCATTGACAGAGTAGCTTCATCCAAAAAGGACTTATAGTTTTGAAATCGAAACTCTAAGAGCATATCAGGTGCCTCCATTTTGCAATCTTTTTTCAAAATCATATCCATATGATATGACATTTATGCCAAAAGGTCAAGTGAAACCTGGTTATTTTGAAAGTATTTCGCAAAATAGCTACAACCACTTCCTGTTTTAATAGATATCCATAAAGGAATCGCAAAGTGTCCATTCATATGCAAGGCACAAGACTCCAGCATTCTTATTCTACTGTTCACCACTGTTCTGATCAATGGTCAAGGGAGTTTTTATACGAAAACTTCTCAGCTATTTATGCATCGTCTACGCTGTCAAAAGCATACTACAGTGTTCTCTCAAAATCCTTCAATTTAAGGTTCTGATACATCTCATTGCCGTCAATATCTTCGTAATAATTGTTAAACCATGTGGGAATCTCTCAGTCATATTCGTCAGTCAGCACTGTCATTTCTTCGCATCATCAGCGTAATATGCGCAATGAACGTACAAACTATACATTCCCTCCCACTTTGACTTGAATCAATTTCGTTATAGAACAAAGCACTGTATTCTCCTTGTTCCGGTGAAAAGACGGTACCTAAAAAGGAAATGCGCCCCAAATAACTCTTATAACGAGCACAACCAAATATTAAAACAAGGAATATTCGCGAATATAAATTGTTCTCTCAATCTGCAGAGTCCCCAATTTTACCAGAATTGCTGTCACTCTTTTTGATGTACGTTCGCCCAAGTTCGATATTAGGTTTGTCAATGATCAGCGAAGAGATGAAAATGCAAATAATTTGACATATTACCTTGATATTTTTATGAGCGTGAACTATAATAATTTTACATTTGGCACAGAGTAGATGAGCTGATAGAGTAGCATGTTCATCGGTTTTGTATTTATGAGAACACATTTTGTGCCTAAAAAGGGGTAATTGTATGAATCCTTCTCCGCTTCGCTATCCAGGTGGAAAACATAAGCTATATAAATACGTTGCGGAACTAGTATAACAAATAAAAAGTAAACAGCCAAAAGAATTTGTCACCCAGCAACGGAGGG
>ERZ808252.179-NODE-179-length-65941-cov-14.768084_pt1 | contig 65941 bp, 58 predicted proteins | sample MGYA00521242_ERZ808252 | MGnify/ENA primary metagenome ERZ808252 (study PRJEB31516, sample SAMN03275581) | gut metagenome | biome: mammalia-associated habitat; material: feces | host: Papio cynocephalus | place: Kenya | collected 2012-08-07 ... | reverse complement strand
TTTTTTTGTTTGTTAAAATATTTTTCCCGTTTTACGAAACGTAAGTGAAGTTTAAGCTACAATAGGTGTTCCGATTAAGTAATACTTTGTTCCTAACCATTAAAACAAAGTCAGTTTGGCTTTTTTAATTTTTTTATTTCATAAAGTATAATGATGATTATCATTTTTGCGATTAATTATTGTTTATATTTTAAGAACGAATTTTATTTATTTTTTTTAAAAAGAATTATTATTTATTATTTCGAACTTTCCGAAACTTTTTTAAATTTTACTTTAAATTAAAAGACATGTTTTAAAATTTTAATTTTTACTTAAAAATTTGCATAAAAAAAGACCGATAAAGATAAAATTTTCCTATCGGTCTTTTTCTTTCTGCAACTATTTTAAACTGATAAATTTTAATGTCAATTGTTGTCAAAGTTATACGGTAGCATATTTTTTGGACGCTTTTTCATTACTTTTTTAATTTAAGTCCGTCTTTGAACGCTTCTCCGATTCTTTCGGTTACTTTATAGTAACCATTAGTGTAGGGGTCAAATGCAATTGCATTTACCAACGACATATCTATTTTATTTCCGTGCATAACGCTTTCGTCGGCGGTTACGTTTACGACTTTTCCTATAACTCCTATACCGTTTTCGCCACCTTGAAATTCCGTAAATTTACATTCAAGACATATAGAAAACTCGTTGATTATAGGAGCGTCAACTATATCGGAATGAGTTGCCGTAAGCCCGCTGTTTTCAAACTTCTTAGGATTATTGTTGCCGGAAACAATGCCGAAATAATCCGCCTGAACAACATGAGCGACGTCTGCTATGCTTACGGTAAAACTCTTTCTTGCTTTGATATTTTTCACGGTTTTATGGGTTTCGGTTAGGTTAAGAGCAACTTTATCTCTATCCATCATTGTGCCCCAAGCCGCATTCATTACATCAACGCTACCGTCTTCGTTATAAGTAGCAATCATAAGTACGGGCATAGGGAAAATTCCTGCGGTAACGTTCAATTTTTTACGCATAAAAATTACTCCTTTGTTTTTATTGGTCGGTGTATTATGTAAATATTGCGCATGTACATAACATTCGAAACTATTTTAATTATAACATTTTTTTTGAAAAACGGCAAGTTTTTATACGGGAGAAAACGGTTATACGATTAAGTTTGATTAAAAATATTTATTGCTCGGGAAAAAATATCATTAAATTTTTTCTATTGCTACTAATAAAATCTGAACTTGTAATTTTTTGCAAAGTGAACGTTTTACAAACTTGTGAAGACTAAAATGAACTGCTTGACAGATTTTTAAATTAAGAAAATTTGTTTACAGTTTTAATATTTTATGTTATGATATATAAATAAAATTGCTCTTTTGATTTTTTATTCAATTTACAAAGATTAGATTTTTTAATAAAATAAAAGGAGAAAATAATGAAAAAACAAAATTTAATTTTTTCAATAGTAACATCTTTTTGTTTGATGCTATCGGCAATGTTCATTTTTACTGCTTGCGGTAATAAGGCTCCGAAATGTTTCTATTTCACGGTTGATGCTTTTCCTGTTCATGTCGAAGAAGTGTTCATTTTAAGCACAACCGGTGGCAAAGGTTCAGACGATAAAGGCGATTTCTTGGTGGAAGGAGATATTGCTGAAGTTTGGTTTAACATTGAAGAAGGCTATAATCTTGGAACCTTGAAAGTTTTAAGTAATGGTGAAGAACTCACTCTTTCAGAGGCTGGCGAATATAGCTATAAAGCAACTTTCGAGCCAACCGAAGATTTTGTAATTTCGTTTACCGGTGCAGTTGCTCCGAAAGTCGCATACCTTGGACTTGAAGTTCATAGCTGGAATTCTAACTATCACGACAGAATTATGGTTGAAATTGACAGATATGAATTGTTCGACTTTGAAGAAAAAGAAATGACATTTAGCAAATTTAAAAACGCTGTTGAAAATAAAAGCTTTTCACTTTATAAAGTTGATTATGACACTCCTATCGCAATTTCAGTTTACACGGTTGGCGAATATGATTTTGCAATTTCAGAACAATCTTGCGTTCAATACAGTAATACAGGAATTGGTTATAAAGAACAAGTTGAAAAAATTGTTGACGAAGAAAATAAAAAATATGGCTATAAGCATATAATCAGATTTTCAGAAAACAACACAATTAAAATTACCGATGAAGTTTTAACCGAATATTTAGTTGATTTTACCTGTGGGGAAGACAAGGTTTCAATGAACAAAGAATTGTTTGCTCTTTCGGTTAATGGCGAAGAATGTACTAGTGAGTTAGAATATGGCTATATTAAAGGAGTAATTAAATTTTCAGATTTTTCAGGAAGTGAACTTCCTAAACTTAAAATTGAATTTTTAAAATATAACGAAGAAAACTATAAAAAATTTTATAATGATTTAACTTTTAATTTTAATGGAAAAGAGTGCGAAAAAAGTACAGATGGTTCTTATGTTGAAATTGAGTTAAACAGGTATTATAAATATGATTTTAAAACCGACTGCTATATTGTTACAACAAATGCCCTTGAACTTTTAAAAGATATGGACAAGGTTGTAGAAAAAAGTTTACAAATTGATGAAGCAATTAAATTTAACGGTGTTAAAGATGGTTTACAATATGACTATACTAAAGTGGTCGCAAAAAATTGTCTTGGAAGATCAAGCGAAAATAAAATTTATTTCTTTAAAAATGAATTTTTAACTTTCAAAATTTATTTTTACAACGAAGTCAGCTATAATTCCGTTTATTTTGGAAATGTTGTTGTAAAAATCGGCGATAACTCCAATCCTGACATTAAAATTACAAAAGGTTTAGATGCAGAAACCAACTCATATTGTATCACAATTAACGTGAAGGCAAGCGTGGAAACCGAAAACATAGATTTTCGTACAGAACAATCTTAATATTTTTTATTAAAAAATTATTTAAATTATAAAAATAAACGATTGTATATTTTATTATTATAAAAATTTATATACAAATGTAAAAGGTAAAAATGAAATTGTAACACTTTGCGGTAAAGATGCGCGCCAATATAAACTTGATATATCAAAAACAAGTCTACCGAAAAGTGTAATATACACAAAAAATTAAAAAATAGCTTAAAATTCGTTGACAATCGTTTTTTTTAGTAGTATACTACGACCATAAAATAAATTTAAAGGAAAATAAAGGTTATGTTTTTAGCTATCGCTGTTATGACTATCGCTTATATGATGATGTGCAACATGTTTATGATGCACAATATTGTTGAGCGTAAAAAGGTCTAAAGCGGTTCCTTAATTTTTAACGAAATTAGAGCAGTGAGTTTTTGGACTTACTGCTTTTTTATTTAATTGCTACACTTTAACAATATGTATTGCGAAAAGCAACTATAATATTAAAAGTATAAAGAACTTCTTATATAAAGGAGCATAAATGATAGAAATTAAAAATCTTTGTAAAACGTTCAAGTCGAAAAACGGGGAGTTTACCGCTCTTAACAATATCAATCTTACTATACAGGACGGGGACATTTTCGGAATTATAGGTTTATCGGGCGCGGGTAAGTCAACGCTTGTCAGATGTATAAACTTATTAGAACGTCCGACTTCGGGAAGCGTTACCATCGACGGTGAAGATTTAACCGTTGCGACGAAAGAAGAATTAAGAAAGATACGTCGTAAAGTGTCGATGATATTCCAGCAGTTTAATCTTTTGCAACAAAGGTCGGTTTTAAAAAACGTAGAACTTGCAGGAGAACTCAATAATGATAAAGACCGCAAAAAAAAGGCAATTGAGCTTCTTAAAACGGTGGGACTTGAAGATAAACTTTATTCTTATCCCGCGGAGTTAAGCGGAGGACAACAACAGAGGGTTGCGATAGCGCGTGCGCTTATGACCGACCCGAAAATACTTCTTTGCGACGAAGCGACCAGTGCGTTAGATCCCGAAACTACAAAGTCTATTCAGGAACTTTTGAGAGAACTTAACAAAAAATTAGGACTTACGGTTGTTATTATATCTCATCAAATGTCTGTTATCGAATCTATTTGTAATAAAGTTGCGATAATTGACCATTCCGAGGTAGTTACGCAAGGTAATTTGCAGGACGTATTCCTATACCCCAAAGAGCCTGTTGTTAAAAAACTTATTTACTCGGGTAAAATAAACATAGGTATAAAAGGCGAAAAGTTAATAAAACTTATATTCGAAGGAACAACGGACGAACCGCTTGTTACCAAAATAATTCAGGAATGTAACATTTTGCTATCCATAATTTATGCAGAAACTAAAAAGATAAACGGAAAAGTTTACGGACAAACGGTTTTTAGACTTCCTTATTACGACGAAGATATAGAAAAACTTTGCGCTTATCTTGATAAAAACGGATTTAAGTACGAGGAGGTTTGTAGCGATGACTTTTGCTGATATTATGTTAATGTTAAAGGAAACGCTTGCCATAACCGTTTTATCCACTTTTTTTGCTTACGTTTTAGGACTGCCTTGTGGCGTACTGCTAAACGTAACGGGCAAAAACGGACTTAAACCTTGCAAGTGGCTAAACTTTATAGTCGGCTTTATTGTGAACGTTTTGCGTTCTGTGCCGTGTCTTATAATAATAGTTATCTGTATCCCTTGGTCTCGTGCCATTTTCGGAATGGGAACGGGCGAGTGGTATACTATTTTAATTCCGCTTACGGTATGCGCATTCGGTTTTGTGTCGAGAATGGTAGAGCAGTCTTTGGCGGAAGTCCCCGCAGGGGAGATAGAAGCCGTTAAATCTCTTGGCGCAACCGACTTTCAAATTATTATGAAAGTGCTTATCCCCGAGGCGAGAGTTTCGCTGGTAACTGGTTGGGCGGTAGTTGCGGTAAGCATTATAGGTTACACTTCTTTTGCGTACAACATAGGTGCGGGCGGACTTATATCCGGCATATACACCTATTATACACGCCATACAGGCGATTATTTAGACCAAAAAGTTTTTTGGATACTAATTATCGTAGTAGTATTGGTTGTACAACTCATTCAGGAATTAGGGCTTAGAATAGCTAAAAAAATAGATAAAAGGAGATTATTAAAATGAAAAAAATATTTACTAAATTTTTTGTACTTGTTATCAGCGGTGTATTGCTTTTAGCATCACTTTTCGGTTGTGGCGGTTCAAAAGCAACTACCTTTGAAATTTGCGACGACGAATCTAACGCCGCACGTGCTTTCCAGTTACTAGAAGCAAAAGGCGTTATTTCTAAAACTGCCGAAGGCAAAAACTTTCCTATAACGGAAGAGGGCAAACTTAACTTTTCCGAAGCGAAAAAGACTTGGACTAGTAAAGACGGTTCTGTTAAAGTTACGCTAGTTGCCGAAAATCTTCTTGTATCTTCTATGCAAGATTACGACTATGCGCTTCTTCCCTGTAACACTGCTTACACGGGTAAAGTTTCTTCTGAAAAGCGTGTAGCCGTTGAAGACGACCCTGCACAGGTTCAAGCAAAAGCAAACATAATTGCCGCAAGAGAGAACGATTATAAAAATAACGCCGACTACAAAAAGAAAATCGACGCACTTACGAACGCTATGCTTTCTAAAGACGTTTCCGATTTCTTTAAAGAAAAATATTACGGAGCGATGACTTGCGACTCTTCTACTCAGATAGATTTAAGAGATACAAAGGATAGCACTGTAAAAGGTAACAACACGGTTATCAAAGTTTGTGCGTCCGAAACTCCTCACGCCGAAGTTTTAAGGGGCAAGGTTAAAGATTTGCTTAAAGCTCAGGGTTACGACCTTGAAGTAAAGGTTATCGACTGGACTCTTCAGAACGACGCCGTCGCTAATGGGGATTACGACGCTAACTATTTCCAACACGTCCCTTATCTTGAATCGTATAACGGTTCTGTTAAACTTTTTGCTTCGTGCAAAGTTCATTACGAACCCTTAGGTATTTATCGTGGTAAAGCTAAAGGATGGAAATATTAAAATAAATATGCTAAAACGCAATTAACTATTTAAGCCTAATGAAAATGTATCCTAAAAGTTATACGGAAGTACAAAACTTTTAGGGTGCATTTTTGTAGTAAAAGTAAAATTTTATACATATTCGTTGCGGAATTTTTATTTTTATAAAAAGTAGCATATATGTCGATAAAAACGTTTTTTAACGTAAATTACTTGTTTTTCGGATTTTATTTTTTATAGGTTTATAATTTTAAGCGGTAAGGTATAATTTTTAAGGTTAAATTAAACAAAAATAATTTTTTAAAATTACTAAAAAATACAAAAATATATGGCTAAATTTTAGTGTCAATTAATTTTTAAAAGTTAAAATTTTTGTACGATTATAGAAAAACGAAAAGGAGAAACGCTATGGCAAGAAAACCTAAATACGACGGCGGAACCGACAATAAGTTTGTAGAAGAAGCGACTAAACTGTTTTTTAAAAACGGTTACGAAGGAACAAGTATAAGAAGTATTTGTAAAGCGGTAAATTGTGAAGTAGGACTTTTTTACTATTATTACAAATCGAAATCGGATTTATTCGATATATGTTTAGAAGAATTTTTTATTCCGTATAGATTGGAATTTCAAGCGGTAGTAGACGGGGCAAAAGAAAATTCCAAAGAAGCTATATTTTTATTTTTCGATTGTTTAAAAAGAATTGCCAGAGAATTCAGGGCTAAGTATTCGGCAAAAATGCACAGAAATATAAGACTTGCCATAAGGGAAGCTACGGTAAACGTAATAGAACCTTATATCGCGCAAATTATAGAAATATTAAAGCGCGACGGAATTTATCCCGTTATAAACGAAAAACTCGCGTCGGTTATTTTGGCTCACGGCATAGGAGGAGTTATTTTACACGAAGATTCAGATTGGGTTGACAATGCTAAATCGGAATGCGATAAGCTTATTAGGGATATTTTAAATTTGTAATAAATTAGCCTTGCATACCTTAAAGTTTTGCTACTTTATACGAAGCGATTTTAATCGTTTCGTATTTTTTTACCTAAAAATTAAAAGAATTGCAATAAAAAAGCGGTTTAAATTGTTAGTAATATATAAGGAGCAACTATGAATTACGTTTTTGAACGCTATGAGAACAAATATAAATTATCGCCATTACAGTATGAAAAGGTAAAAAGGGAAATAGAGAAAAAAATGCGTTCCGACGAGTTTGGAGAAACGACTATTTGCAGTCTGTATTACGATACCGACAATTATAGGCTGATTAGAAGAAGTATAGAAAAACCCGAGTATAAAGAAAAGTTAAGACTTCGCAGTTACGGTTTCGGAAAAGATAAAATGGTGTTTTTGGAACTTAAAAAAAAGGCGTTTGGTATAGTATATAAAAGAAGGATAGTTTTAACTAATAATCAAGCGTTTTCTTTTTTCGAAAAAAACGAAAAATTGCCGAACTGTCAAATTTCCAAAGAAATAGAGTATTTTAAAAATTTTTACGATAAATTAAAGCCTGCCTTTTTAGTTATGTACGATAGAACGTCTTTTAAAGGCGAAAACGATTTAAGAATAACGTTTGATAAAAACGTAAGATTTAGAAAAGAAAGGATGAATTTTTGGTCGGGTAGCGACGGAGAAAATCTGCTAGGTAGCGGAGAAGTTTTAATGGAGATAAAAACCTGTACCGCATACCCTTTATGGCTAGTTAAAATTTTAAATGAAAATAAAGTTTATTCTTCTAGCTTTTCAAAAGTTGGTACGGCGTATAGTATGACGGTTAAAAATAAAGTCTTACCGGTAGACGATAAAGAAATTCAAAAGGCGGTATAAAAAATGTTTCAATCAATATTTACAAACGGTAGCGTTACTCAAAAAGAATTTTTATTATGTCTTTTAACTGCGTTAATTTCGGGCGGTATTTTTTCAACGCTATGTTTTTTTAAGTCTAATTCTACTAAAAGTTTTTTTATCGCCACTTGCTTAGTTCCGGTTGCAGTTACAATGATAATAGCTTTGGTAAACGGCAATTTAGGAATAGGCGTTGCTATAGCGGGAGCATTCGGATTGGTAAGATTTCGTTCCGCGCAGGGAAGTGCAAGGGAAATATGCGTAATATTTATCTCAATGGCGTCAGGACTTGCATTCGGAATGGGATATTTAGCGTACGGCGCGATATTTTTACTAGGGTCGGGCGTAATTTTATTCGTTTTTCAAAACGTAAAAATTTGGGAGAAAAAGGAAAACGGATTAGAAAAAATTTTAAAAATTTCTATGCCCGAAGATTTGGATTATTCGGGTGTGTTCGAAGATATTTTCGAAAAATATACGTCTTTTCACAAGCTCGTTTCGGTTAAAAGCGTGAATATGGGTAGCGTTTTTAAGGCAACCTATCAAATAACTCTTAAAGATAAAATGCAAGAAAAAGAAATGCTTGACGACATTCGCGTAAGAAACGGAAATTTGGAAATATTAAGCGAATGTTCTTATTTAAAAAACAGCGACCTATAATTTAATATTTAAAGCGTTTTAGCATAGAAAACTTCTGGGCTAAAACGCCTTTTTTAATTTGCATTATTTGATAAAAAGTAATATAATCTTTTCGTTAAAAAATTTAAGCTATTTACCATTAGAATTTTATTTATAATTCTTTAAATTTTAAAAAACATATTTACGGTTCGACTTATTTTATTAAATATCGACTAGGGTACTGTTTAGGGGGAAAAAGAATTGCTGATAGATTTACATTGTCATACGTCGGGTATAAGTCATTGTTGTTTATTACCCGCAAGGGAAATTTGTAAAATTGCTTTAAACGCGGGTTTTGACGGAATTTGTTTGACTAACCATTATTGTAAGCAGTACGTCGTAGATGACAATTTCGACGAGTGGATAGAAAAGTATATAAAAGAATACGAATTGACTAAAAGTGAAGGTCAAAAAATAGGACTAAAAGTTTTTTTAGGCATTGAAATAACGGCGGGTTTCGACGAGAGAGTGCATCTGCTTTTATATGGAGTTTCTCCCGATTTTTTAAGGAGAGAAAAAAGATTGTACGATAAATCTTTAAAAGAATTGCATGAAATTGCTAAAAAATACTCTTTAATATTAGTTCAAGCGCATCCGTTTAGAAATTCGGCTCCGCTGATGAATATAAAGTATTTAGACGGAATAGAAATAAATTGTCATCCTATGTATCCCGATACTTTTTCCGAAAGGTTAGAAAAAATCGCAAAAGAAAACGGACTTATTTTAACGTGCGGGTGCGATTTTCACGGCGATACTAAATATAGAGCAAAGGGCGGAACTTATTTTCCTGATGACGTAAAAAATGAAAAAGATTTGGCAAATTATTTGAATTCTACAAAAAAAATTAAATTGAGAATTCAAGAAATAAACGCTCCGAATTTTTATGAAAAAGAGTTTTTAAATAGCTAAAAAACAGCTTTAATCGCTATATAGGCTAATTTTTCCCATTTCTTTATAAAATTTAATAAAGGTTTTTTTATTTAAGACGCTTTTTTTCAATTTTTTGGTTGATATTAAAAAGTTTTCTATATGCTAAAAAACTTTACAATTATTATAAAATGTGATAAAATAAAGCCATAATTAAAAAGTATTCGGTTTAAACAAATACGATAATTAAATTAGTCGGTTATGGGAGGGAAAATCGTGAACGAGGAAAACGAATCTACGGTAACTTTGAACGACGTGTTTAGAGTTTTGTTCCGCAAATGGTGGATAATAATTTTGTCTACGATACTTTGTGCGTTGCTTGCGTTTGGCGCGACTTGTGTTTTTACTAAAAAACAGTACAAAGCCACTTGTAAAATGTACGTTTACAACTCTACCGATAGAATGACGCAAACAAGCTTGAAAAACGAAGATTTTAACGCTTCTAATAAAATAATCGTTGCTTATTCCGAAATTTTAAAAATGGATAATATGTATAAAGAAATTTTATCCGTTGCGGAATTAGAGAATAAATACGATGTTTCAGGGTTCGGTAAAATGCTATCCTGCGGTTCGGTAAAAGATACTCCCATTTTTTATATATCCGTAACTTGCACTTCTTCGCAAGACGCAATTAAGCTTGCAAATACGGCAATTGAAATATTTCCCGTCGAGGCCAAAAAAGTCGTAGTCGGTTCGGACTGCGAAGTTATAGCGCAAGCCGTTTCCGCTACGGAATTAGATAGGGGATTTAAAAAACACGCGGTAATCGGCGCAATTTTAGGTTTCGTAGTTTCTTGTGGGGTTATCTTAATAGTTAAATATGTAAAAAAAATTAAAAGAGAAAAAAGAGAAAATGATTTATAATCTTTTTCTAAAAAATAAATAACGACACAAATTTTATGCAATTTAGTATCAAAAGATTAAAAATTTCGTTAAAAGCGAAATAATAAGGGGATTATGCTAAACGATAATAAAGACGATTTTACGTCTGTGGGTGAAAGACAAAACGTAATTGCCGAAAGCGACGTTTCAAGCGAAATTTCGGTTACGCAAGCAATTTCTTTTCCGCAAACTACGTTTTCCACACAAACCGAATTTAATAAAGAACGGGTAAAGGTAAAGAAAAGATACGGGTATAGGTTTATAAAAAGGACCTTTGATATCGTATCTTCTTTGTTGTTTTTAATAATTTTTTCTCCCTTGTATTTAACGCTTGCGCTAATAGTAAAGTGTAGCGACGGGGGAACGGTATTTTTTAAACACAAAAGAGTCGGAAAGGGCGGTAAAGAAATATCTTTACCAAAATTCCGCAGTATGAAACCGAACGCGGAAAATTTGGAAGATATGTTAAGCCATAAAGAGCTTGAAGATTATTATAAAGAATATAAGTTGGATAACGACCCGAGAATAACGAAAATAGGTAAAATTTTAAGAAAAACCAGTTTAGACGAATTACCTAACGTTTGGTCAATTTTGAAAGGCGATATGTCCGTAATAGGTCCAAGACCTTTAATGGAAAGCGAACTAAAAGAAAAATACGGAGAAGATGCGGACAAATTAGTTTCCGTAAAACCAGGAATGATAGGTTGGTGGGCGGCAAACGGCAGGAGCAACTGCACCTACGAGAGCGGAGAAAGACAAAAAAAGGAACTATATTACGTAGATAATTGTTCCGTATGGTTAGACATAAAAATTATATTTAAAACGATAGGAAAAGTCTTTAAAAGGGAAGGGGCGAAATAACTTATTAAGAATTTTTAAAAATCCGTTAAGTTGCTCTATATGTTCTTTAATGGGTTGTATTTTTTAATGTTTTAATAAGTTTGCTAAATATGACGGATAAATTTTCAGAAATGAAAAAATAAACAAAAAAATAAAAAGGCTGAAAGATGCAAAATGGAAATATGAAAGGAATTATTTTAGCAGGCGGTTCGGGGACGAGATTATATCCTTTAACGATGGTAACTTCTAAACAGTTGTTACCCGTTTACGACAAGCCTATGATTTACTATCCGCTCAGCGTGCTTATGCTTGCGGGGATAAAAGATATTTTAATAATTTCTACTCCCGTTGATCTTCCCAAAATGGAAGCTTTATTGGGAAACGGGCAAAACTTAGGGATAAAATTAAGCTATAAAGTTCAAGAAAAACCCGAAGGGTTAGCTCAGGCTTTCGTAATAGGGAAAGAATTTATCGGCAACGATTCGGTAGCCATGATACTGGGCGATAATATATATCACGGAGCGGGACTTATAACTCATTTTAAAAACTCCGTTATGAGGGCGGAACAAGGAATTGCAACGATTTACGGTTACGTGGTAAAAGATCCGCAAAGGTTCGGAATAGTCGAAATGGACGAAAACGGAAACGCCTTATCGATAGAAGAAAAACCGCAAAATCCAAAATCCAATTACTGCGTAACGGGGTTATATTTTTATCCGAAAGGGGTAAGTAACGTCGCCGAAAAAATAGAAAAATCCGCTCGCGGAGAATACGAAATCACAACGCTTAACGAGTATTATCTTAAGCAAAATAAATTGCACGTTACAAGACTCGGCACGGGTTATACTTGGTTAGACGCAGGCACGTGCGATTCTTTAATAGAAGCGGGCGATTATTGTAGAATGATTGAAAAACATCAGGGAATTCACATAGCGTGTTTGGAAGAAATAGCATACTTTAACGGTTGGATTAGTAAAGAACGCGTTTTAAAAGTCGCTAAAAAAATGGAAAACAGCGAATACGGAAAATACTTAGAAAAAATCGCTATGGAAAAAATTAAATATTTTAAATATTAATATGGAAAAACAGATAGGAAATTTTACTTTTAAAGAAACTTCGATAAAAGACGTTTTCGTTATAGAAACAAAAAAATTCGGGGACAACCGCGGATATTTTATTGAAACGTATAAAAAACAAGACTTCGATAATGCGGGTCTTAAATACGATTTCGTGCAGGACAATCAATCAAAATCCAAAAAAGGCGTTTTAAGGGGACTTCATTTTCAAAAAACCTTTCCGCAAGCAAAGCTAGTGCGTTGTTTAGAAGGAGAAGTTTTCGACGTTTGCGTAGATTTAAGAAAAGATTCCGAAACCTACGGTAAGTGGGAAGGGGTTGTTTTATCGGGCGAAAAAGGCAATCAGTTTATGATACCAAGGGGGTTTGCACACGGCTTTTTAGTACTGAGCGATACCGCGACGTTTTGTTATAAATGCGACGAAATTTATCACCCCGAAGACGAAGGCGGAATTGCTTATAACGACCCCGACGTAAATATAAATTGGAATTTTGACGGGGAAATTCTGCTTTCCGAAAAAGATAAAAATCATCTTCCTTTAAAAATGAATAAAATAGTTTTTTAGAAAACAATATTAATTTACAGATATTTTGTCATTAATTTTTAGCAAAAATTAAACAAGGGGGAAAAATTGTTAAATCAAAGTACAATACGTGTAGCTCAAATTGTCGGTTTCGCTACGGAAGGTGGCGTTGAATCATATATAATGAACTATTATAAGGAAATCGATCATAATAAAGTTCAGTTTGATTTTTTTATAGAAGAAGGTTCAACGTCAAAAATAATTATACCTGAAAAAATTGAAAAATTAGGTGGAAAAGTAATTTATATACCTAAGTTAAAATCAATGCTCTTAAACGACCGAAAATTAGTAAAATTATTAAAAGACGGGAATTACGATATAGTTCATGCTAACAAAACTTCGTTAAACTTTTTTTATTTAAAAGCGGCAAAAAAAGCGGGAATAAAAATTAGAATATCCCACGCTCATACGACAAGCACAAAAAAAGAGTTTTTAAGAAATATTGTTAAAAACTTTTTAAAATTGTTTTCCAAAAAATACGCAACTCATTACGTTGCCTGTTCTGAAATTGCGGGCAGGTGGCTTTTTGGAAATAAAGCGTATAACGAAGGAAAAGTTACTATAATAAATAATGCAATAGATTTAAAAAGATATAAGTTCAACGCGGAACTTCGTAAGGAAATAAGAGAGAATTTAGGAGTTGAAAATAAATTTGTTGTCGGACACGTCGGAAGATTTATGAAACAAAAAAATCATTTATTTCTTTTGGATATATTTTATGAAATTCAAAAGATCGCTCCTGACTCGGTTTTACTTTTAATAGGTGATGGACCGCTTCATGAAAAAATTGTTAAAAAAATTGAGAATTTAGGGTTAAAAGATAAAGTAATACTATCTGGCGTTCATAAACATCCTGAAAGGTTTTATCAAGCTATGGACGTTTTTGTTTTTCCAAGTTTTTATGAAGGGTTAGGAATGGTTTTAATTGAGGCGCAGATAAGCGGTTTACCGTGTTATGTTTCTAAAGAAGTTCCTAAAGAAGCAAAAATTAATGAATCGGTAGAATTTTTAGAATTAAAAGATTCGAAAAAATGGGCAAAAGCAATTATTTTAGAAAAAGAAAATAACAGATTTAATTATTATAAAAGCTTTATCTATTCTAAATATGATTTAGAGAATGAAACAAAAAAACTGTCGAGTTACTATGAAGGGTGTTTACTAAAATAGAATATAGATAAAAAGCTAAGGAGAAATTTTAACAAAAATGAAAAGGGTAATAACCTACGGAACATTTGATCTTTTACATTACGGACATATCAATTTATTGAAAAGAGCCAAAGCTTTGGGTGATTATTTGATTGTAGCTCTTTCTACCGATGAGTTTAACTGGGAAGAAAAACAAAAAAAATGCTATTTCACCTATGAGCAAAGAAAAGAAATTCTAGAAGCAATAAAGTATGTAGACCTTGTAATTCCGGAAAATAGTTGGGAACAAAAGAAAAAAGATATGCACGATTATTTTATTGATACGTTTGTTATTGGGGACGATTGGAAAGGGAAATTCGATTTCTTAAAAGAAGAGGGAGTAGAAGTTGTTTATTTGACTAGGACTCCGGAAATTAGCACGACACAAATTAAAAAGGATTTAAAAAAGTAATATGTTTTATTCGCCAAAATATTTTCATGACAATATGCCTAAATGGAAAAGAAAAAAAGATCCGATTTTATCAAGGATTTTTTATCGTCCATTATCTTTCGTTTGTTCAAGTATTGCAACAAATTTGCATATATCCGCAAATGCGGTATCGTATTTTAATATTTTCGTGGCAATGGCAAGCTCGATATTGTTTTTGTTTGGAAATTTTACGTGCGCTATTGTCGGGGCTAGTCTTGTCAATCTTTGGTTATTACTTGATTGCACAGACGGAAATATTGCTAGAAGTGTAAGAAAACAGCCTTATGGAGAATATGCCGATTCAATCAGTAGTTATTTTTTAGTGCCTTTGATGTGTATAGGAATAGGTTTTTATACTTATTTTAGTGGCGGGTTAGTTATAAAGTCATCGTGGATATGGATTATTTTAATAGGCGTTACTGCAGGTTTATCCGATACCATGATGAGACTTGTGTATCACAAATTTAAAGAAGTAACGCTTCATATGATAGAGCTGGGTCTTGTTGAAAAATTAAAAGACGAACGCAATGACCATTCAAAAGTTAATTCGATAAGAGTTAGAATTGAATCTGATTTTGGCATAGGTGGAATTTTACCGCTTTTAACTTTATTTTCTGTGTTGTTTAGGTTTACAGATATTTTACTTTTTTATTGTTTGTTTTATTATGGTGGGTCTTTTCTTATTACGTTTGGAATTTCGACTTTAAAAGCAATGAAATACGGAAAAAAATCATTTATTGATCCAACAGATAAAGATAAATAAAGTTAGAGTTGATTATGAGATTATTATTTGTTCAAGGCGGTTCAAGAATAAAAAATAATAGTCAAAACGAATTGTTTGTCGATGGTAATTTTAATAATTCGGTATTTGACGATTATTACAAACTAGCAGATGAAGTAACGTTTTTGCTACGTAAAGATGCAAAAAATTATGAAGACGAGTTTTTAGAATTGAAGTTTAATAAATTAGATTCAAAATTTAATTTTGAACTACTACCTGATTTTTATAGAAATATAAAAGCGCGTTTGAATTTTATTGAAATAAAAAAGGCTGAAAAAAAAATTTCACAACTTGTAAAGAGGCATGATAAAGTTATAATTCGTAGTGTGGGCAATTTTTATACAAATACTGTTTTAAAGTATGCAAAAAAATACAAAAAGCCTTATTTGATAGAAGTTACCGGGTTTGCTTTTGAGGGGTTATGGTATCATTCGTTAAAAGGAAAAATTCTCGCTATTCCAAGAGAAATTCATTTAAAAAAATGTTTAAAAAATGCTCCTTACGCCGTTTATGTTACGAATGAGGCATTGCAAAAAAGATATCCTTGTAAAAATATAACATTAGGATGTTCTGATGTTAGATTGATTAAAATAGATAATGATATTTTAGAGAATCGAATAAAAAAGATAAATAAAAATAATGGTAAAATTATTTTGGGAACATCTGCTTTCCTAGATGTTAAATGGAAAGGACAAGGTTATGTAATTTATGCCTTAGCAAAACTTAAAAAACAAGGCTATAATAATTTTGAATATCATGTAATCGGTGCTGGAACTGGTAACCGTTTAAGAATTTTGGCAAAAAAATTGGGCGTTGAAGACTGTGTAAAAATTATCGGTTCTTTGCCACATAATGAAGTGTTTAATTGGTTGGATTCTATTGATATTTATATACAAAGTAGTTTTCAAGAAGGTTTATGTCGTTCAATTGTGGAAGCAATGAGTAGGGCTTGCCCTGTAATTTGTTCTAATGTGGGCGGTAATTATGAGTTGATAGATGGGGAATTTCTTTTTAAAAAAGCCGATACTAAAGGATTAATTAATTGTTTATTAAAAATGGATAAATGCAATGCAAAAAAGCAAGCAGAAATCAACTTTTATCGTTCATTTAATTACGAAGAGCAAAAATTAAAAATAAAGCGGGATGAATTTTATAAAAATTTTATTAGAAAATAATTCTTTATAATTTTTATTAAAAGAATACGTTTACGTGGAGGATGTTTTGCTAATCTTATTGCTAATAATACTTATTGTATTCCTTCTTTTAGCTTGGATTACATTAAATAAAGATTTTTTTCAACCAAGTTGTCTAGTGATAATATCGTTTATTGCTTGTACAAGTTGCGCTTTAATCATGCAATCTCGTTGGCAATATGAGTATCATTTTAAAACTATATTTTATATTCTGCTTGGTTTATCAGTTATTTATGTTGCAAATTTAGTTTTTTGTAAGTGTCGTATACAAACAATTAAAAAAAATTATAGAAAAAATGAAACATTGGAGGTTACAAATGTTTCACTATTATTTTACTTTTTAATGTTGTGCGTACAAATAGTTTCTATCTTACTTTATTACAAAGAGATCATACGAATTGCGGGAAGTGGCAAAAATATTTCCACAATCATGGCAAATTTTAGAGAGTTCACTTCTTACGGGACAAAAAATTCCGTTTCGTTTATTGCTACTCAATTTCTTAATTTTTCTTTTGCGATTTGTATAATTAACCTATACGTTTTTATTAAAAATACATTGATTCAAGGAATCAAGGGAAATGTAAAATTCTTATTTTCGGTATTACTTTATATTTTTAATTCTCTTATGACTGGGGGTAGATTTAGTTCTTTAGTTGTTATAATAACGGGAATAACAATGTTTGTAATTTTATATCGAAAAATTTTTCGTTGTAAATTATCGACTAAATTTTGGATTTATATCATTATTACGGTTTTAATACTTTTGGTAGGTTTTTATTTTATTCGTAAACTGATAGGTAGAACTTCTACAACATCTCAAAAAAGTAGCTTTATTCAATACATCTCTAGTTATATAGGCGGCTCGTTGCCTTTGTTTGATATGTATTTACAAAATCCTGTTGAAAGCTCGACTATTTGGGGAAAGGAAACTTTTTATGCGATAAATAATCAACTTATCGAATGGGGTTTTATTGACATTAAACCTTATCTTACACATTTAGAAGCGCGTACTTATAATGGTTATTCTTTAGGAAATATTTATACGGGATTTCGTAGGAACTTACAAGATTTCGGAATAAGCGGAATGATATTTTTTCAATTTATATTTGGCGCTATAATGAGTGGGGCATATAATAAAATTAGAAAATCAAATTCCGAATTTGGAACAATATTGTATTGTTCTATAGCATATGTTTTGTGGCTACATGGACAAAACGATTATTTTTATACAAGGGTTATTTCTTTTGGCCAATTAGAGCTTATATTATTGCTTTATGTATTGTATTATTGCATAATTAAAAAACGGTTAGATACCACAAAAGTTGTTAAAATCGAAAATAGAAATGGGAAAGATAAAAAAAACGATATCAAAACGGTAATTTTATTTCCTAATAAAAACAATTATATATTTAAATATATAAAGTCGGACAATTGTAAAATTTATAACGTTTATAAAAATCAAAATTGTAATAAACTAGTAAAAATTTTTAGAAAGCTAATTTATTTTATCGGAATGGGATATTTTAATTCTTTTTATTCTGATTGGACTAGAATGTTAAAAAACGATATACAGTTTATCGTTTTTGATTCTTGTAAACCTTATCATAGATTGCAAAAAAAATTAAAAAAAGCAAAAATAAAACCTATTATATATTTTTGGAATCCGGTAGGGCCTAAGGATAAAATTGAACAATTAAAAAAGTATTTTAAAGTATATTCTTATTCTATACAAGATGCGCAAAAATATGGTTTAAATTATAATCCTCAATTTTTTGTTGATGTACCTATAAATGAAAAAAACAATATTATTTACGATACAATTTTTATAGGAAAAAATAAGAAAAGATTAAAAGAATTAGAAAAAATATATAATTTGTTTAATAATCCGTACTTTTATGTGGTAAAAGATGGAAATGAAATTTCTAATATTTTAAATCTACAAGATAAACAAATGCCCTATGAAGAGTATATAAAATTACTTTCGCGTTCGAAATCTATCTTAGAAATATTATATACAGAAAATGCTGATTATTCTTTAAGAACTATGGAATCAATCTTTTTACAAAAAAAATTGATAACAAATAATAATTTAGTTGTTCACGCGCCGTTTTATAATAAAAATAATATTTATTTGTTAAATGAAAATACAGTTAAACGTGATATAGAAGACTTTATTAACATTCCATTTGTTCCTTATTGTGAAGAACAAATCAATTTTTATAAATTTGACCAATGGTTAAAAAGATTTGAAAAAAGCGAATAAAAAAATTTCTAATTTTATATTAAATAAAAAAAGCGAGCAATTATAATGTCAACTAAAATAACTACAAAAAAATTAGCTAAAAATTTAATACTATCGATAATTGCTCAAATTATTTCGTTAGCGACGAGTTTTATTTTAAATTTTATAGTTCCTAAATTTATAGATGAAAATCAATATTCTTACTGGCAAGCTTTTATACTTTATATGGGCTACGTCGGGGTGTTGCACTTTGGTCTTTTGGACGGTATAGTATTAAGATATTCTCAATACGATTACGAAGAGTTAGATAAGGCAAAACTTAGGTCGCAGTTTCAATTTTTGCTTACCTTTAACGCATTTTTAACTATAATTACTTGTATTCTTTCTTATAACTTTTTAGGTGGCGCTTATAAATACGTAGGCATTTTGGTGGGAATAAGTATAATTACCAAAAACGTTTTTACGTATACGTCTTATACGTTTCAAATAACTAATCGTATAAAAAAATATGCCTTTTTGGTAATAGTTCAAAAGCTGATTTTTGCTATTTTCGTAATTTTACTATTACTACTAAGGGTAAATCATTTTTACTGGTATTGCATAGCAGATATTTTTGGTGAAATTATAGCGGTTTTACTCGGAATGTTCTTTAATAAGGGAATGTATTTCGGGAAAGGCGTTTCTTTAAAGGAGACGCTTAAAGAAAGCAAGTTAAACGTATCGGCAGGAATTATTTTAATGATAGCAAACTTCTCTTCCAGCCTTTTGGTCGGGGGAGCTAAAATGATTGTAAACTGGCGTTGGGATAATTTAACGTTTGGAAAAGTTTCGTATAGTTTCAGCGCGACAAACTTATTTTTAAATTTCGTAACGGCGATAAGCGTAGTGTTGTTTCCGTCTTTAAAAAGAATGAGTACGGAAGATTTGCCCGATTTTTACGGTAATATCAGAAAAGTAATTTCGCCGTTATTGTTTTGCGCGTTAGCTTTATATTTTCCTCTGTGTAAAATTTTAGAAATGTGGTTGCCAAAATACGTACAAAGTCTTTATTACATAGGAATATTGCTTCCCATAATAATTTTTGCAAGTAAAGTAAGTTTGCTTACGGACAACTATTTAAAAGCGTATCGAAAAGAAAAAAGTATGCTAATTATAAATTTAATAGCCGTAACGCTTGGAATGACTATGTTTTTAATTTGCGCTTACGTTTTAAAAAATTTGGATTTATTGCTATATAGCGTGGTATTTATAGTATTTTTCCGTTCGGTTTTGTCGGAAATAGTGGTAATGAAAATAATAGGGAAAAATTTTATAAAAGAATTTATAATAGAGCTTATTTTAACCGTAGCTTTTATTTTTATAACGGTAAAAGTAGACGGTTTGGTAAAAGGGTTTGTAATTTACACCGTAATTTTGTGCGCTTATTTAATATACGAATATTTTAATAAAATAATAAAATTATTTAAAAAGGATAAAAGTTTAGATGAAGAAAAATAAAACGATTTTAGTTACGGGCGGGACAGGCTTTATAGGAAATTGCTTTTGTAAATTAATATTAGAAAAACGTCCCGAATGGAAAGTCGTAAACGTAGATTTATTGACTTACGCCACTAACCCCGCAACTATGGAGCAGGAGCTAAAAAACCCTAACTACGTTTTTTATAAAAACGATATTAAAGACAGGGACGCAATCTATAAAATTTTTGAAACGGAAAAGCCCGATATAGTCGTAAATTTTGCGGCGGAAAGCCACGTTGACCGCTCGATACTAAATCCTTCCGTTTTTTTGGAAACGAATATTTTAGGCACTGCCGTTTTACTAGACGCTTGCAGAAAATACGGAATAGAGCGTTATCATCAAGTTTCGACCGATGAAGTTTACGGAGATTTACCGCTGGATAGGCCCGATTTGTTTTTTACCGAAACAACGCCCCTGCACACGAGTAGTCCCTATTCAACGTCTAAAGCTTCTGCCGATTTACTAACTTTGGCATATTTCAGAACGTATAATTTGCCCGTTACCATATCGCGTTGTTCAAACAATTACGGGGAGCGTCAATTCCCCGAAAAACTTATTCCTCTAATGATTAGTAACGCCTTGCAAGACAAGCCCTTACCCGTTTACGGAAAAGGTTTAAACGTAAGGGACTGGTTATACGTAAAAGACCACTGCTTAGGAATATTAGCAGTGCTTGAAAAGGGAAAAGTCGGGGAAGTTTACAATCTTGGCGGACACAACGAAAAATCTAACATAGAAATAGTAAAAATAATTTTAAAAGAATTAAACAAACCCGAAAGTTTAATATCGTACGTTGCCGATAGGCACGGACACGATTTGCGTTACGCAATAGACCCTGCAAAAGCAATTAAAGATTTAGGCTGGCAACCGACCACGTGTTTTGCGGACGGAATAAAGAAAACTATCGCTTGGTACTTGTCGGAAGAAGGAAAAGTTTGGACGGAGCAATGTTTAAGCGGTGATTACAAGCTTTGGATAGAAAAAAATTATACAAAAAGGACTTAATATGAAAGTTTTCGTTACAGGAGTAGGCGGACAACTAGGCTACGACGTTATGAAAGAACTTGAAAAAAGGGGGCATATTGCGGTCGGTAGCGACATTCAAGAGTGTTCCGCTTTTTTTAAGGATTATATAAAGCTAGATTTTACGGATAAAAACGCCGTTTTTAGCGTTTTAGAACTAATAAAACCCGACGCCGTTATTCATTGCGGAGCTTGGACTGCCGTAGACGACGCGGAAGACGAACAAAATAGAGAAAAAGTAAAAAGAATAAACGAAACGGGTACGGAAAATATAGCGCAAGCTTGCAAGAAAATAGATTGTAAAATGATATATATTTCCACCGATTACGTTTTTAGCGGTCAAGGGGATAAACCTTGGCAACCCGATTGTAAGGACTATTCGCCTTTAAACGTTTACGGGCAATCTAAACTTGACGGGGAAAAAGCGGTTACAAGAAATTTAGACAAATATTTTATCGTAAGAATAGCTTGGGTATTCGGACAAAACGGTAAAAACTTTATAAAAACCATGTTAAGCTTAGCCGATAAAGGATATAAAGAATTAAAGGTTGTAGACGACCAAATAGGAACGCCAACCTACACTTACGATTTGGCAAGGCTTTTGGTAGATATGGTTGAAAGTGAAAAATACGGCTACTACCACGCCACAAACGAAGGCGGATATATTTCTTGGGCGGATTTTGCGGAAGAAATATTTGCGCAAGCGGGTAAAAACGTAAAGGTCAATAGAGTTACCACACAGCAGTACGGGCTGTCTAAGGCGAAACGTCCGTTTAACAGTAGATTAGATAAATCTAAACTTGTAGAAAACGGTTTTACGCCACTGCCTGACTGGAAAGACGCTTTGCAACGATTTTTACAAACTTTTTTAAATCAAAGAAGATAAAATGATAGTAAAAGAAACGTATTATTAAATCCCGAACCATCTACCACCACGGACAGCGTTAAAATGGTGCAAGTAGTTCCCGATATATGTCCTAGAGAAAAAGAATTCGATTTACTTATGGCGGGAATAAGAAAAGACCTGCTTAAAATAGTTCACGCAAGCGAAGAAAAATATACTTCGGTACTCTTTTGCGGTAGCGGTACGATAAATATAGACGTTTGTTTAAATTCGCTACTTCCCGAAAATAAGAAAGTATTAGTCGTAAACAACGGAGCGTATTCCACGCGCGCGGTTGAAATTTGCTCGTATTACGGGCTTGACCATATAGATTTAAAATTTCCCGTAGACGAACAACCCGATTTAGAGTTGGTTGAAAAAACGTTAAAAGAAAATCCCGATATCGCTTTAGTTCACACAACGCATAACGAAACGGGAACGGGACTATTAAACCCCATTAGAAAAATAGGTGAATTAGCTCACAAGTACGGCGCTATATTTACGGTAGATACCACTTCTTCTTTGCGATGATTCCTATCGATATAGAAAAGGACAATATAGATTTTTGCATGGCTTCCGCTCAAAAAGGCATTATGGCTATGACGGGACTATCGTTTATAATAGGAAATAAAAACGAAATAATTAAGTCTAAAAATTATCCTAAGCGTTCTTATTACTGCAATTTATTTATGCAATACGATTATTTTGAACGTACGGGAGAAATGCACTTTACACCGCCCGTACAAACCGTTTACGCCACAAGACAAGCTTTAAACGAATACTTTTTAGAAGGCGAACAAGCTAAATGGGCAAGACATACGAGAGTTTATAACGCAATTTATAACGGGCTTGAAAAGTTAGGCTTTAAAAGTTATATTAAAAAGGAATTGCAGTCGGGGTTAGTTGTTTCTGCAGTTTATCCCGACGATAAAAATTGGGATTTCGAAAAGGGTTCAGCTTACCGACGACTTTATGATAATCGCGCATATAGAAAGTTTAATTTTGGAACGCGGAATGGAAGACGCGCTAGAAAGAGCTTTTGCCTACGTTAAAGCGGACGCGGACGGAATTATGATACATAGTCGTAAAAAAGACCCTGCCGAAATATTCGAATTTTGCGATAAATTCAGAAGTCAAAATAAAACCACGCCGATTGTCGTTGTTCCCACTTCTTTTAACAGCGTTACCGAACAAGAACTCGCTTCTCACGGGGTAAACATCGTAATATACGCAAATCAATTGACGCGTAGCGCGTTCCCCGCAATGCAATCTACGGCGATGGAAATTCTTAAAAATCATAGAGCGAAAGAAGCCGATTCTCACCTTATGCCGTTTAAAGAAATAATTACTTTAATAGACGAATTATAGGAAATAATATGGATGAAATAGCAATTGTAATGAGTGCGGGCAAAGGCGAAAGAATGCGTCCCATAACGCTGGAAACGCCAAAGCCGTTAGTTAAAGTAAACGGCAAAAGTATGATTGAAACCGTTTTAGAAGGTTTAGAAAGGCGTAAAGTTAAAAAAATTTACGTAGTAGTAGGGTATTTAAAAGAAAAGTTTAATTTCTTGTCCGAAAAATATAAAAACGTCGTTTTAGTCGAAAATAAAGAATATCAAACGGTAAACAATATTTCTTCTATAAAAGCGGTTGCGGACCATATGGGACAGGAGGACTGTTTTATATGCGAAGCGGACTTATTTGTTTCCGACCCGTCTATTTTTGACGGTCAATTTAAAAATTCCTGTTATTATGGAAAAATGGTAAAAGGACATTCGGACGACTGGGTTTTTAATACCGAAAACGGAAGAATAGTAAGGGTAGGCAAAGTGGGCGACGACGTTTACAATATGTGCGGAATTTCTTACTTTAAAAAGGACGACGCTAAAATAATAGCAAACGCCGTAAAGCAAGCCTACGAAAACGGCGGATACGAAAATTTATACTGGGACGAAATAGCAAAAGCTTGCGGGGTACAGTAAAGTTTATTCTGTCAGCGAAAAAAGCGAGCTAACGGTCTTTTAAAAAAGGCTAAATTAAATAAAGAGCTAACTTTTATAGAAGTTAAATGCGCGATAGGGGCTAGGGACAATTTAGGACGTCCTACCACTACCGCAAAGGAAAATAAAGTAAGTTTTATGGAAAAACTTGCAAGATAACAAGATAAAAGTTTTTTCGCAAGGGGTAAAACGATTTAGCAATTTAGCGTAAAAGTTTTATTTGTTTTAAAAATGTTTTTAAGCGATTAACTTTTTAATAATCAATAAAGTTTTAGTTTTAAAATTCAACTTAAAAATTATGCGTCCGAACGGTTAACCGTTCGGACGCATTTAATTATGTGCCGATTTTTTTAAAAAAGTTTTTATATTTGTTTATTATATTTTTGTTATTAACTATTATAAAAACGACTTTTTATCGACATATAGCTTTTTATTTTTATTATACGTTAAAGCGGAATAAAACAACGTCCCCGTCTTTTACAACGTAGTCTTTTCCTTCCGAGCGAACTTTTCCTAATTCCTTGCATTTAGTAAATCCGTGTTCGACTAATAGTTGCCAGTCTACGACTTCGGCTCTTATAAAGCCTTTTTCAAAATCGGAGTGAATTTTTCCCGCTGCTTGCGGAGCTTTCGTACCTTCTTTAATAGTCCACGCTCTTACTTCTTTTTCGCCTGCGGTTAAATAGCTTATTAGTCCTAAAAGTTTGTAACTTGCCTTAACGAGTCTATCCAGTCCGCTTTCGGATAATCCCAATTCGTTTAAAAATTCTTTCGCTTCTTCTGGCGGTAAGCTAGCTAAATCGTCTTCCGTTTTTGCGCAAACTACCATAACTTCGCTGTTTTCTTTTTTTGCAAATTCCTTGACTTCTTTAACGAGCGGTAAATCTTCTTGATTAGGACCTATATCTTCTTCGCCGATATTTGCGCAGTATAAAACGGGTTTTGCGGTAAGTAAGAAACAGTCTTTAACAATGGCTTGTTCGTCTTCGTCGAGTTCCAAAGTCCTTACGGGTTTTTCTTGTTCTAAATGCGCTAAAACTTTGGATAAAGTTTGTTCTTCTTCCTTATATTTCGGATTTCCCGTTTTTACCATAGAACGAGCTTTGTCAAGCCTTTTAGTAACGGTTTCTATGTCGGCGAAAATAAGTTCTAGATTTATGGTTTGAATATCCCTTACGGGGTCAACCGAGTTTTCAACGTGAATTACGTTAGAATCGTTAAAACATCTTACTACGTGAACGATTGCGTCTACTTCTCTTATGTGAGATAAAAATTTATTGCCAAGACCTTCCCCCTTAGAAGCTCCTTTTACAAGACCTGCAATATCTACGAACTCGATAATTGCAGGAGTGGTTTTTTGTGCGTTGTATAAAGCCGTAAGTTTATCTAATCTGTCGTCGGGAACGGCTACTACGCCAACGTTCGGTTCTATCGTACAAAAGGGGAAGTTTGCCGCTTGCGCCCCTGCGTGAGTTATTGCGTTAAATAACGTTGATTTTCCTACGTTAGGAAGTCCTACTACACCTAATTTCATAATTTTCGTCCTTTAAAAATTCTTATTACAGTATATAACAAAATGTTAAAATCTTCAAGCTATTTATTGCTTTATAATAAAAAAAATGGTATAATACGCAAGAAAATACGGTTTTGGAGAGAATGATGGATTATAAAAAATACGTTGCCGAAAAACTTGCGACTAAGGACTTAGCGGAAAACGAAATAAGAGAGTTGCTAAGCGTTCCGCCCGATTTAGAAAAGGGGGATTTAACGCTTCCTTGCTTTAAACTTGCCAAAGTTTTAAGAAAAAGTCCCGTAGTTATCGCAAACGAATTAAAAAGTGTTTTCGAGGGCGACGTAAACTTTTCCGCCGTTGAAAGCGTAAACGGTTACTTAAATTTCAAGTTTAACAGGGCAAGTTTTGCTTCGCAAGTTTTAGCGGACGTTTTATCGGGTAAAGAAAAATACGGTTCGTCCGATATGGGAAAAGGAAAAACTATTTGTATAGATTATTCTTCCGTAAACATAGCAAAGCCTTTTCACATAGGGCATTTGTCTACTACCGTAATCGGCGGAAGCTTATATAAAATTTTTGAGTTTTTAGGATATAAAGTCGTAGGAATAAATCACCTTGGCGACTACGGAACGCAGTTCGGAAAAATGATTTGCGCCTATAAGCTTTGGGGAAATAAACAAGCCGTAGAAAAGGGCGGAGTTAAGGAATTAATGCGCCTATACGTTCGTTTTCACGAAGAAGCAAAGCAAAATCCCGAGCTTGACGATAAAGCGAGAGAGTACTTTAAAAATATAGAAAACGGTTGCCGAGAAGAAAACGAATTGTTTACTTGGTTTAAAGATATTACTTTAAAAGAAGTTAAAAAAATCTATGAAAAATTAAACATAAAATTCGATTCTTACGCAGGCGAAAGTTTTTATAACGACAAAATGCAACCCGTTATCGACGAACTTACCGAAAAAGGATTGTTAGTTGAAAGCGACGGGGCAAAAGTCGTAAAATTAGACGATTACGGTATGCCACCTTGCATTATTTTGCGTTCGGACGGGGCAAGTTTATATGCTACCAGAGATTTAGCCGCCGCCCTTTACCGTAAAAAAACTTACGATTTTTATAAATGTTTATACGTCGTTGCTTATCAACAAGATTTACACTTTAAGCAACTATTTAAAGTGTTGGAGTTAATGGGTAAAGAATGGGCAAAAGATATGGTACACGTTTCTTTCGGAATGGTATCCTTAGAAGACGGAGCTATGAGTACGAGAGAAGGTAAAGTAGTTTTGCTCGAAGACGTTTTAAATAAAGCGGTAGAAAAATGCCTGAATATTATAAACGAAAAAAATCCGAATTTAGAAGATAAAGAAAACGTTGCCGAAATTGTAGGAATAGGCGCGGTAATTTTCGGAACGCTGTTTAGCGGAAGAATTAAAGATATTACTTTTTCTTACGATAAAATGCTCAATTTCGACGGAGAAACCGGACCTTACGTTCAATACACTTGCGCGCGTTGTAAAAGCGTTTTAAGAAAATCGGGAGAAATTAAAGATTATAAAGTAACTAGCGTAAACGACGACGAATATGCTTTAACTACGCTTCTTGCGCGTTTCCCCGAAATTGTAAAACAGTCGGCGGAAAAATACGAACCTAGCATTATAACTCGATACAGCGTAGATTTGGCGGAAGCTTATAATAAATTCTATTTCGATTATAGAATTTTAGGCGAAGAAGACGACGTTAAAAACTATCGTTTAGCTTTAACAAGTGCAACGCTTTACGTTTTAAGTAGCGCATTAAGACTTTTAGGAATTTCCGTTCCCAAAAAAATGTAATTTAATAAAGTAAGCCGAATAATATTTTGCTTGTCGGTTTATCTATTTCAACTTTTAAAATTTAAAAACTAGGTTTTTATTTGTATAATTTAAAAATTTATATAAAAATTGTAATGAAATTTTTAAAAAATAATAAGCAAATAGTTAAACTAAAAAAATTAAAATTTTAAGCTAAAAACTTGCCCGTTGCGTTTTGCAACGGGCAAATCTTTTGAAAAAAGGTATTACTTACTCTTTTTTTCTGTTTTGTTATCCCTTTCTTCGGAAAGCTTTTCGATTTTTGCTAATAAATCTTCTTGCGAGTTTATAACTACTTTTCTCATTTTGCAAGAATTAGCTACAATTAAAGCTCCGCCGAGCATTCCGAGAGATAACCCGAAAATAAATGCTTTTTCCATTTTTCCTCCGTATTTCCTCAATATTTAGCATTTCTGCATTTTATTAGCGTTTCCGCTTATAAAAGTATAGGCAAAAAACGCCTTTTAATACAAATTTAAGGAAATTGCGTTGTAATTTTTTAAACGATATGGTAAAATAAATTTTATGATAATTTTAGCGTTGGATATAGGCGATAAGCGTATAGGAATTGCAAAAAATACAATAATAGACGATTTAGCGTTGCCTTTGGAAACTTTGCATAGAAAAAATTTAACTTACGACTTAAATTATATAAAAGATTTAGTGAAAAAATACGGCGCGGAACGTATAGTTTGCGGACTACCCGTAAATTTTGACGGAAGCGAAAGCGTGCAAACCACGAAAACTCAATTTTTTATTGATAAGTTAAAAGAAGTTTTAACCATTCCGATTGACACTATGGACGAAAGGTGTACCACTATGCAAGCAAAAGACGTTTTGCTGGAAGCGGACGTGTCGAGAAAAGATAGGAAATTATATATAGATAAAATTTCAGCGTTATATATTTTAAACGATTATCTAACAAAATTAAAAAACGGAGATAAAAAATGAGCGAAAAAGAAGAAAATTTAAACGAAGTAGAACTTACTAATTCTAACGGAGAAACGGCAGTGTTTTCTCATATAATAACCGTTGAATACGACGGCGGATATTACAGCGCGTTCGAGCCGAAAGACCAAGTAGACGGTATAGAAGACGGCGAGTTTGTCGTATTTAAGCTTCATCCCGAAACGGACGAAATGGAGTTTATAGACGACGAAGACCTATTAGACAAAGTTTGCGAAGTAATATACGACGCGTTAGACGAAGAAGGAGAATAATACATTTAAGTTTTAATAATACGATAATTAGGTTTATACCCAACGCGTATAACATTGATTCGTTATTTACATCACTATAAAAAAGGGTTGATTATATGGAAAAAGGTTTGGTAAGCATTATTGTTCCCGTGTTTAACGCGGAAAAATACTTATTGGAATGTGTTAATTCCTTAATAGAGCAAACGTATGACAATATTGAAATTTTATTAATTGACGACGGTTCTAATGACGATAGTCTTGCAATTTGCAAAAGTTTTGAAAATAAAGATAAAAGAATTAAAGTTTTTTCTAAGGAGAACGGCGGAGTGTCTTCTGCAAGAAATTTTGCTTTGCAAAAATTGACGGGAGAATATTTTGCCTTTGTAGATAGTGATGACTATGTAACTAAAGATTACGTTAAAAAAATGTACGAATTCGCATTCGGGGGGGGGACTTAATTGCCTGCGGAGTTTTAAGACTATGTCAGGATGGAACTACGCACGAAATTGTAGAAAGCAATTTGGAGGAATTAGAAAATAAAAACCTTAGGTCTATTTTCTTTTTAGATAGTTGTAAAGGTTTGACCAGAACGCTTGGTTCGGTGTGGCGTACTCTTTTCCGCACGGAAAAGTTTGCCGATTTAACCTTTAACGAAAACCTTTGTTTAGGCGAAGATTGCGACTTTATTTTTAAAGCTATTTTAAGGGCGGATATAATAAAAATTATAAAAGAAAAAATGTATATTTATCGTGTAAATACGGATTCTGCAACGCATACGATGAACGATAGTAAGTTGCTTTATAAATTAACGCAATCGCATAAAACAAATTTGGAAAACGCTTTTTCTCTCGGCGATGAAAACTTAACAGCTTTAATAAATTATAGCTTTGTTTTAAGGTATATTATGAACGCCGTTTATAAAAAGGATTTCGTTTCTCAAATAAAAAGCGACGTAAAAGACAACGAGTATTTATTTAATGCGCTAGATAAAAGCGTGTATAAGTTGATAAAAAAATATAATTTTTCTTTTAAAGCAAAAATAAGAAATTATTTAATTTTTCATAAAAAATGGAGAATGCTTAAAGCTATGCACAAGTTAAAATAAAAGGAAAATATAAAAGCTTTGTATAAATATTATTTTTTAAAAAAATTAATTAATAAAATTTAAGGGGAAAAAATGAATAATATAGTTTTAAAATTTAATAATTTGTTTAATTTTAATAGTAAAAAAAGGAAGGTGTTATATTGCTTTTGCGTAACTTTTATTTTAGGAATTTTGGGATACGCTTTTTCCTTTTTTCACCCTTCGACTACGCTTGACGCCTGTATGTTTGATTATTCGACCGACGTTAATCATTTATATTCTATCGGAAGATTTACTCAAAACTGGTTTAATCATTTAGTTTCAATGTATAGGGTTGAATTTTTAAGCGGTATAATTTGGCTTTGCTTTATTTCGCTTTGTGTGTATTTTACAGATTGCCTTTTCGAGTTAAACAGTAAAATTTTTATTCTGGCGTTAAGTTCTTGTATATTATTTTCTGGACTTACTATAAGGTGTATAAATTTATTTCCTTTTGCTAATCCATTATTTGTATTAAGCGTGTTACTTGGAGTTTTAGCGGTATATTGTTTAAGAAAACTCGGGGGGGACTATTATTTGTTCTGCTTAACGCGTTAGCGATAGGCTTATATCAAAGTGCAATTTGCGTGTCGTTAGGGTTGTTCGGTATACTTATTATTTCGGATTTAATAAATGGGAAAAAATGTAAAAATTTATTATTCGATATTTTTAAACAAATAATTTGTATAGCTTTATCTCTCGTTTTATACTACGCTTTGTATTATATTACTTTAAAAATATTTCACGTAAACAAAGACGGCGCGTATAATAGTTCTGACAGAATACTTTTTTTCGGGTTAAAAAGAACAGCTATATTAATTATAAAAACTTACATATTATTTTTTAGAAATTTAGTGCTTTGTAGCAATTATCAAGACGACGGTGTTTTTAAACAGTTTTCTTCTTCTCACGAAATTTACTTGCTTATAAGCTTTTTTATAGCGTTGTATTTTACGTTTGCGTACTTTATTAGAATTTTTTCTTTAAAGAAAATAAGCGTAAAAAGAATGGTTTTAACGATAATTATTTTAGCTTTATTGCCTTTTGCTTTTGCTTGTATTTGCGTTATTGCAAACGGACTTGGAAGTCCTAATTTATATTTGCAAGATTATTTAATAATTTCATTGCCGTTTGTTTTAATAAAAAGTTATAAAACGCAAGAAAATAATGAAAAATTTAAACGTTTAGATTTAACTGTGTGTCTTGCAATAAGCGCTGTTTTAAGTCTAATAATCTTAGGCTTGTATTTTGTAAAATTCAAAAATAATCAAGCAATAAAAACGTTTATTTATCAATTACTTCTTTTAGCTATTATAGGAACGGTTTACGTTATTAAAGGGAAAGAACAAATACAAAAGTGCTTAAAAAATTTATTATTTATTTTTATTAGCGTAGGCGTTATTTTTAACGGAATTTCTTATGCCAATGCGCAAAGTAGTAAAAACTATTTAATAAGTCAAAAAAGATTGGCTTTGTCTGCAATAATGGTACAAACGATAGAGAGCGTTGACGGAGTAGGCGAATCGCCTAATATTTATTTGTATGGTGATGCCGGTGTTTTTGATGAAGAAATCCACAATTTTTACGTAAGTTATTTAAATGTGTTTTTTAAAAAGACATATGTATGTGTAAACGAATCGTTGGTTTTAACGGAAGCGCAAAAAGCGGAAGTGGAAACGTTAAACGTTTTCCCGTCTAAAAACTGCGCTAAAATGATAGACGGCGTTTTAATTATAAAATTAAGCGAAACAGAGTAAAATTGAAATTTAAATTTAGGGCGTTTGATAAATTTGTCAAACGCCCGATTATTTTTTCGCGGTTTTTAAATTTTGTGGATGATTTACTTGCTTTTTGTTTGGGTTGGGTATATGTTATTTTTACAAAGGAGCTACTAATGAATAAAGATTTAACGGTGGGAAAACCGTTTTCGGTATTATTTAAGTTTTGTTTACCGTTATTCGGGAGCATAATATTTCAACAGTTATACAATATGGCGGATAGTTTCGTTGCGGGAAAATTTATTTCAGAAAACGCAATGGCGTCAGTCAGTAACAGTTATGAAATAACTTTAATTTTTATAGCGTTTGCGTTCGGGTGCAATATTGGGTGTTCGGTTATCGTTTCGCAGTTGTTCGGGGCGAAAAAACATTCCGAAATGAAAAGCGCGGTATACACTTCTTTAATAAGCGGTTGCGTTTTGTGCGGAATTTTAATGCTTTCGGGCATAGGATTTTGCGATAAATTGCTACGCCTTATAGACACTCCCGAAAACGTTTTTGAAGACTCTAAACTATATTTGGATATTTACATTTACGGGCTTCCGTTCGTGTTTTTTTATAATATTTCAACGGGAATTTTCTCTGCGTTAGGGGATAGTAAAACGCCTTTTATTTTCCTTGCTATATCTTCGCTTAGTAATATCGGAATGGATATTTTGTTCGTTGCGGTATTCGATATGGGCGTAGCAGGCGTTGCGTGGGCGACGTTTATTTGTCAAGGCGTAAGTTGCGTGTTAGCGGTTATTTTCGTAATTTTTAGGCTTAAAAAAATTGAAGTTCAAGGGAAAGTAAAAATATTTTCTTGGAAAGAATTTAAGTCGGTTGCGATAATCGCAATTCCCAGTATTTTACAACAAAGCTTTATTTCGATAGGAAATTTAATTATTCAAAGGGTAATAAACGGTTTCGGCTCGGGTGTAATGGCAGGATATGGGGCGTCTATAAAATTAAATAATTTGGTGGTGTCGTCTTTTGTAACGCTTGGCAACGGAATTTCTAATTTTACTGCTCAAAATATCGGCGCCGAACTTTACGATAGGGTAAAAAAAGGATTTGCGGAAGGTTTAAAAATTATACTGGCATTATGTGTTCCGCTAGTAATATTATACGTTACCGTTCCTAAGTATCTTGTTTTAATTTTCCTAAAAAAACCTACGGCGGAAGCCATAAAAAGCGGAAGAACTTTTCTTTTAATAGTTGCACCGTGTTATATAATAATTTCGGTAAAATTCGTAGCGGATGGAATTTTGCGTGGCGCAGGACTTATGAAAAGGTTTACGTTTACGACTTTTACGGATTTAATTTTGCGTGTAGTGTTAGCTAAATTATTGTCCGAAACGTCGCTAGGGTACGTGGGAATTTGGTGCGCTTGGCCGATAGGTTGGGGAATTTCCACTTTAATGTCTTATTTGTTTTATAAATTTATAAAATGGGATAAGTATTCGGTAAAACGCGAAGTTTTGGAAACGGAAGAAGTTGAAACTAAGGAAGCGGAAGTTAATGACTATTGATTATACCGTTATAAAAAGTAAGAGAAAAACTTTAACTTTATCTTTCGACGAAAAGGGAAATTTAATAGTAAAAAGTCCCCTATACGTTACTAAACGCCAAATAGAACGCGTTATATCCGAGAAACAAAATTGGATTTTATCAACAAAAGAAAAGTTAAATAACTCTTTAAAAAAATATCCGCCCCTTTCGTTTAAGGAGGGGGATTTTTTGCTTGTCGGCGGAGAAAAGTACGTTTTAACTTTTACCGAAGCAAGCGTTAAAGGCGTTTATTTGATAAAAGAAGAAAATAAAATTATAGTTTCTAAAAACGTGAAAGACGTTAAAAATACGGTTAAAAATTTTTACAAAAATTTAGCGAAAAAAACTATAACGGAAAGACTTAGTAGTTGGTGTCTACAACTTGGCGAAAACTACAAAAGCGTTTCTTTTAATTTTGCAAAAACCAGATGGGGTAGTTGCGGTAGCGGTACTTTAAATTTTAACGTGGCTTTAATTTGCTGTCCCGATTTCGTAATTGAATACGTTGTAATTCACGAGCTTTGCCATTTAAAAATTAAAAATCATAAAAAAGAGTTTTGGCAAAAGGTGGAAAAGTATTGCCCCTACTATAAAACAGCTGAAAAATACTTAAAGGAGAATAAGGCGATTATAAATTTATTCAATTAGAAAAATATGGTTATTTAATCGTTCAAAAATTAGCTTTATATAATAAGGTATATCTTTTTTGATAATAAAATATATAAAATTTATATCTTTTTTTTGCGATTTTTGACGATTTATTGTTTTGATGTAGTTTGTAATTATATTATATATGTGATATAATTTATAGAAAGACGCAACTTAATAAAGATATAATTTATAAGAAGAAAAAAGAAGTTAAAAAAAATTTGTTTGCCGAATTTAATTTATCGTTTCATAAAATTGTTGAATTTTTTTCATATTTGTGATACAATAAACTAAGCGGTTACAAACGAAAAATTTTTATACTTCGCAAAAATAAACAGGAGAAATATTTATGAACAAAATTACAATTATCGGTAGCGGAAGAGTAGGAGCAACTATTGCTTATTCTTTAACTTGCAGGAATTTAGCGTCGGAAATAGTTATTATAGACGTAGACGGCGAAAAAGCGAAAGGCGAAGCTTTAGATATTCGTCAAGGGCTTTCTTACGATAGTTCTTGTATAGTATACGCAGGCGGATACGAAGATGCAAAAGATTCCAACATCGTAATAATTACTTCCGGAATAGCTAGAAAACCCGGACAATCGAGATTAGAATTGATACAAACGAATATAGCGATACAAAAATCGATAATTCCGCAAATTACGTCTCAAGCACCCAACGCGGTTTATGTAATGGTTTCTAACCCCGTAGATATATTAACCTATTCGTTTTGTCGTTTATCGGGAATACCCGAAAATAAAATTATCGGTTCGGGAGCTATAATCGACACTGCAAGATTGCGTTCGAGAATTGCGGAATACTGTGGGTTAGAAGTAGGAAACATACACGCTTATATGTTCGGCGAACACGGCGATTCGGGATTTTCTCCTTGGTCGATTGCAAGAATAGCGGGTATGCCCGTTGATGAATATCAAAAAGCGGTTGAGTCTTCTTCGCTTCTCACTACTAAAATAGATTTGCCCGAAATCGAAAAATACGTTAAAGAATCGGGTGCGCTCGTAATTTCCAGAAAAGGCGCTACTTTCTACGCTATCGCTTCTACCGTATGCCATATAGTAAAAGCTATAACGGACAACTCTAACACGGCTATGACCGTTTCCACTATGATGCGCGGAGAATACGGTATTAGCGACGTATGTTTGTCTACGATAAACATCGTAGGAAGAAACGGCGTTTGCGGAAAGATAAATCCTATTCTTACCGACGAAGAAGTTGCAAAACTTCAAAACAGCGCGAAAGTCTTAAAAGAAGTTATATCTCAAATCAATCTTTAATTAAGGGAGATTATTTATGGAATACCGTATAGAAAAAGACACTATGGGCGAAATGAAAGTTCCCGCCGATAAATTTTGGGGAGCGCAAACCGAAAGAAGTTACGAAAACTTTAAAATAGGCGACGAAAAAATTCCTATGGAAGTAATACATTCGTTGGTTATTTTAAAAAAGGCTTCGGCGATAGCTAACTGTAAATTAGGGGTTTTATCGCAAGAAAAATGCGATATTATTGAAAAAGCGTGCGACGAAATATTAGAAGGAAAACATTCCGACAATTTCCCGCTTGCCGTTTGGCAGACGGGTAGCGGAACGCAATCTAATATGAACGTAAACGAAGTCGTAGCGAATTTAGGAAATTATATTGCGGGGAAAAAGCTTTTACACCCCAACGACGATATAAACAAATCGCAAAGCTCTAACGATACTTTCCCTACGGCAATGCACATAGCCGCCGTTACGGTAATAGAAGATAAAGTTTATCCCGCAATGGAAAAACTTATCGAAACGTTTAAAAGATTAGAAAAAGAAAACGAAGGAATAGTAAAGAGCGGAAGAACGCACTTACAAGACGCCGTTCCCATTGCTTTTTCGCAAGAAATAAGCGGTTGGAGAGTGATGATAGAAAAGGCAGAAGCGCAATTAAAGGCTTCCGTAGAATTTTTAAGGGATTTGGCAATAGGCGGAACTGCCGTAGGCACGGGACTTAACGCTCCTAACGGGTATGCAGAAGAAACCGCAAAACAAATTAGCTTATTGACGGGTAAAACTTTTTATTCCGAAAAGAATAAATTCCACGCTTTAACGAGTAAAGACGCGTTGGTTTTTGCACACGGAGCATTAAAAGCGTTAGCTTGCAACCTTATGAAAATAGCTAACGACGTAAGATGGCTTGCAAGCGGACCTAGGGACGGTTTAGGCGAAATTCACATTCCCGAAAACGAACCCGGTTCTTCCATAATGCCCGGAAAAGTCAATCCCACACAGTGCGAATCTATGACTATGGTTGCGGTACAAGTTGTCGGAAACGACGTGGCGGTAGGTTTCGGAGCTTCGCAAGGAAATTTCGAACTTAACGTATTTATGCCCGTAATAATTTATAACTTTATGCAATCGGCAAGAATTTTAGCCGACGGAATGGTTTCGTTTAACGATAAATGTTTAACGGGGCTTACGGCTAACAGAGATAAAATGAAACACAACTTGCATAATTCTTTAATGCTTGCAACCGCATTAAATCCGTATATCGGTTACGAAAATGCGGCGAAAACCGTTAAAAAAGCGTTTAAAGAAAATATATCTTTAAAGGAAGCGTGTGTAGATTTGGGATTTTTGACTTCTGAAAAATTTGACGAAGTATTCCGTCCCGAAGATATGGCTTATCCCAAAAAATAATTCGAAATTCGCTAAAATCGGCGTAAGTCGAGTTTGGCGTTTTGTCTTACGATACTAATAAAAAATTTGAAAGTTCAAATATTTTAAAGCGGTTTATTTTACTACGTGAGTCAAAAATTTTAAAGTTTAAACGATTAAAAACGTTAGTAACTTTTATTTTTAATAATTCGTTTTTTGTTTTTTGGCAAAAACAGGATTTGTTAAGAAATAAATTTTATGTTGTAAACAAAACTTTTAAAGATATTTGATAGCTACGAGATTTTTTTAGAATAATTTTCCGATAAAGAGAAGTTTAGAGATAATTGCAGTTAGATTTTAATAAATAAAATTGCAAAAACATTAGTTTAAATCGGTGAAATTAGGTAAAAAGTTTGCAATATAAGTATTTAGATAATTTAAGGAAAAGATAAATGAAAATAGCTTACTACCCCGGATGCACCTTAAAAACCAACGCGAAAGAACTAGATTTTTACGCTAGAAAAAGCGCGGAAATTTTAGGCGTGCAAATGGAAGAAATTGAAAACTGGCAATGTTGCGGAGCTGTTTATCCTACCGCAAAGGACGAAATTGCAACTAAGTTATCTGCCGTAAGGGCGTTAGACTACGCTAAAAGTCACGGCGGAAAGCTTTTAACGCTTTGTTCTAGCTGTCATAACGTAATTAAAAGAGTTAATTACGATATGCAGGCGGATGAAAATATGCAGTTAAAGGCAAACAACTATTTAAAATTAGACGAACCTTATAAAGGCGAAGCCCAAGTTTTGCATTATATCGAAATGTTAAAAGATTTGGTAGGGTTTGATAAAATTAAAGAGAAAGTAGTAAATCCCATCAATAAAAAAATAGGGGCGTACTACGGATGTTTGCTGTTAAGACCTAATTCCGTAATGCAATTCGACAGTCCCGAAAATCCCACGATACTGGAAGATTTTATTTCTGCAATAGGCGGAACGCCCGTAAAGTATCCGATGAGAAACGAATGTTGCGGGGCGTACGTCGGGGTAAAAAATAAGGCTCTTGCCGAGAAAAGAAGTTTATCCGTTTTAAATTCCGCAAAAGAAAAAGGCGCGGAAATGGTAATAACGGCTTGTCCGCTTTGTTTATACAACTTAAAAGTAAACGGCGGAACTTTGCCGGTAGAGTACTTTACTAAACTTCTTGCCGAGGCTTTGGGGGTAACGAAAAATGACTAAGACCGAAACTCAGGAAAACGTTTTAAGAATAAGCGGAACCGACGTAAGAAAGTGTATGAAATGCGGTAAATGTTCGGGAAGATGCCCTGCTTTTAAAGATATGGATATAAAACCGCATCAGTTCGTTTCGTTTGTGATAAACGGGAAAATAGAAAAGTTGTTAAACAGTAAAGCTATATGGAATTGTTTGTCTTGTATGGCGTGCGTAGAGCGTTGTCCTAGGGGAGTTGCTCCGCAAGGCGTTATAGAAGCGGTTAGAACGACCGTTACAAGACTTCAAGGAAACAATCAGATAAAAGCGGAAGATATACCGCCTATGGTAGACGAGTTAATTCCGCAACAATTATTAGTGTCGGCTTATAGAAAATATAATAAATAAACGTAAGAGAGAAAATTATGCAAAGAATAGGAGTATTTGTTTGTTGGTGTGGTAGCAACATAGCGTCCACCGTTGACGTAGAAAAGCTATCGGAAGTAATAAAAGCTGAACCGGGGGTAGTTTATGCCGTCAACTATCAATATATGTGTTCCGAAAACGGACAACAGCTTATAAGAAAAGCCATAAGAGAAAATAAGCTAACGGGAATAGTAATAGGTTCTTGTTCTCCCCGTATGCACGAAGCTACTTTTAGAAAGACAGCTGAAAGCGAAGGATTAAATCCTTTTATGGTAGAAATTGCGAATTTAAGAGAGCAATGTTCGTGGATACATAAAGATAAGTTAGAAGCTACGGAAAAAGCTTTGATTTTACTTCGTACTGCAATAGCTAAGGTAAGGTTGGACACGCCTTTAACCGCAGGTGAAAGTCCCGTAATTAAAAGAGCGCTTGTAATCGGTGGAGGAATAGCCGGTATTCAAGCGGCACTCGACATTGCGGAAGCGGGTTTTAACGTGGATATAGTTGAGAAAAACGCTACAATCGGCGGAAGAATGGCTCAACTTGACAAAACGTTTCCCACATTGGACTGTTCTGCTTGTATTTTAACGCCTAAAATGGTCGATTGCGCTCAAAACGAAAAAATAGACATTTTATCCTATTCCGAAATAGAAGACGTAAAAGGTTTTGTAGGAAATTTTAAAGTTACTATTAAAAAGAAAGCCAGATACGTTGACGAAACTAAATGTACGGGTTGTAAAGTATGTATGGAAAAATGTCCTTCTAGAAAGGGACTTAACGAATTCAATATGAATTTAAACAACCGTACCGCAATTTACATTCCGTTTGCGCAAGCAATTCCTAACGTTGCGGTTATAGACCCCGCACAATGTCTTAAACTTAAAACGGGAAAATGCGGAATTTGCCAAAAATTCTGCGGAGCAGGCGCAATAAATTACGAAATGAAAGACGAACTTATCGAAAGAGAATACGGAGCTATAGTAGTTGCTACGGGTTTCCGTCCGTTCGATATATCCGCCTTTAACGAATACGGCTATGCCGACAATAAAGACGTAATAACTTCGCTTGAACTTGAAAGACTTATGAACGCCGCAGGTCCTACAAACGGAGTGCTTCTTCGTCCGTCCGACAATACCCATCCAAAGGTTATAACTTTTATTCAATGCGTAGGTTCAAGGGACGTTTCGGGTTGCGGGAAACCGTACTGCTCGAAAGTATGCTGTATGTATACGGCAAAACACGCAATGCTTATTCGCGAAAAATATCCCGATACGGAAGTTCATGTTTTCTATATAGACGTAAGAACGCCGGGTAAAAATTACGATGAATTTTATAGGCGCGCGGTTGAACAATACGGCGTTGATTATATAAAAGGTATGGTCGGCAAAGTTTATAACGAAAACGGAAAACTTATGGTACAAGGTTCGGACTTAATCGAAAACGAACAAAAAACCATCGCTTCCGATTTAGTAGTTTTAGCCGTTGCGGTAGAACCCGAACCTTCGGTAAGAAAAATCGCTACGCTTTTAACCGCTAGTATAGACACTAACAACTTCTTAAACGAATCTCACCCCAAACTTCGTCCCGTAGAAAGTCCTACGGCGGGCGTATATTTGGCGGGTATGTGTCAAGGACCTAAGGATATTCCCGAAACGGTATCGCAAGCGTCTGCCTGCGCGTCTAAGGTAATAGGTTTACTTGTTAAAGACCACTTAAAAACCAATCCTTGTATAGCTCATTCTAACGAAAATATGTGTAACGGCTGTTCTCAATGCGCTAACGTTTGTGCTTACGGAGCTATAACTTACGTCGATAAAGAATTTAGAATCGGCGGTGGAAAAACGGAAGTCAGAAGAGTTGCTTCCGTAAATCCCGCAGTTTGTCAAGGTTGCGGAGCTTGTACGGTTACTTGTCCGTCGGGAGCTATGGATTTATCGGGATTCAGTTCTTCGCAAATTATGTCGGAGGTAGAAGCAATATGCAAGAGATAAAAGATAATAAATTCGTACCGAATATCGTTGCGTTTTGTTGCAACTGGTGTTCTTACGCAGGGGCGGATTTAGCGGGTTCGTCAAGATTAAGCTATCCCGCAAACGTAAAAATAATAAGAGTTCCTTGTTCTTGTAGGGTAAACCCGTCGTTTATATTAAAAGCGTTTCAACGCGGAGCGGACGGAGTAATCCTATGCGGTTGTCACCCCGGAGATTGCCATTACGTTACGGGTAACTATTATACCAGAAGAAGAATGGCGTTACTTTTTAGCTTTTTAGATTATTTAGGAATAGAAAAAGAAAGAACGAGAGTCGAATGGGTTTCGGCTTCCGAAGGAGCTAAGTTCTCTTCCGTAATGAACGATTTTGTTGAAAAAGTTACGGCGTTAGGCGAAAACAAGAGATTAAGCGATTTAAGAATAAAAGGAGAAAACGTATGACGCTACAAGAAGCTTTAAAAGAAAAAGCAAAAAATCTTTTGGCGAGCGGAGAAGTTAAAAGAGTAGTCGGTTGGACGAAAGGCGAATTTATTCACGATCCCAGCCCCGCTACTTTTGAAAACGAAGCGCAGTTGGAAAATTTTGTTTACAACGACTTTTGCGGAGCAAACCTTTCTAAATATTTAATAGAAATTTCCAAAAAAGAAGGCAAAACCGCCGTGTTTTTAAAACCTTGCGACACTTATAGCTTTAATCAATTAGTTAAAGAACATAGAATTAAAAGAGAAAACGTTTTCGTAGTAGGTATCGAATGTAACGGAAAGTTGGACAACTACTTACTCGAAAAACAAGATATTCAAGGAATTACAAGTGAAAGCTACGACGGAGAAAACGCAATTTTCGAAACAATTTTCGGACGTAAACAAGCCGTTAAAGGCGAAGTGCTTTTGGAAAAATGTAAATCTTGCAAAGGCAAAAAGTTTATGGTTAGCGACGACACGGTAGTTCTTCACGAAATGAAAGAAGAAAATAACGACAGATTTTCTTGCGTAAAAGAACTTGAAAATTTAACTAGCGAACAAAGATTTAAGTTTTGGCAAGAACAGTTGTCAAAATGTATTCGTTGTAACGCTTGTAGAAACGTATGTCCCGCGTGTTCGTGTTTAAAATGCGTATTCGACAATCCTAAATCGAATATCTCTGCAAAAGCAAACGACGTTCCGTTTGAAGAACAACTTTTCCACGTTATAAGGGCGTTTCACGTTTCGGGGCGTTGTACGGATTGCGGAGAATGTTCAAGAGTTTGTCCGCAAAGAATACCGCTACATTTATTAAATAGAAAATTCATAAAAGATATAGATAATTTCTACGGAGAATATCAGGCAGGAGAAGAAAGCGAAGGTAAAACACCGCTCACTTCTTACACCGCTTCCGACGTTGAACCCAAGCAAGCTGTGGATAAGGGGGACAAGTAATGAATAAAATCAAAAGAGAAAATTTGAGAAAGTTTTTCGATACAATTTCAAGCAAAATGTCCGTCTATATGCCGATTAAAAAGGCAGGGGAAGTAAATTTCGGATATTATGACAGCGACTGCGAATACGACATAGACGAGTTAAAAACCGTAAAAAGCGCAAAAGACGTATTTTTTCCGCAAAGCGAAGATATGATGAGATTTAAAACGCAAGGGAAAAACGTTGAAATAGTAGATATTCGTTCCGAAAAAGACGAATACGTTATTTTCGGAGTAAAAGCTTGCGACTATAAAGCATTTTCGGTTTTAGATAACGTCTTTTTATCCAACCCCGTAGACACTTTTTATAAGTTAAGAAGAGATAATGCTATAATATTTACAATGGCTTGTTCTAAACCCAAGGAAAGTTGCTTTTGTACGGTTTTCGGAATAGACCCGACTTGCCCGCAAGGTAACGTTACTTGTTATTTGGACGAAAACTGCTTATACTTAAACGCTAACGACGAAAAAGGTCAAAAAGTTTTAGATTTAGTTAAAGATTTACTCGAAGACGGCGGTCAAGAACAAGTAGAACAAATCAAAGCGGGAACTAAGGAAATTTTAGAAAAATTACCTTATACGCACTTAGATTTATCGCGTTTCAAACCCGAAAATTTAAACGAATTATTTAATCTTCCCGTTTGGCAAGAATTATCGGAAGCGTGTTTGGGGTGCGGAACTTGTACGTTCGTATGTCCTACCTGTCAATGCTTCGATATAAGAGATTTTTCAACTAATAAAGATATAATTCGTTTCCGTTGTTGGGATTCTTGTATGTATTCCGATTTTACTCAAATGGCTGCGGGAAATCCAAGGACTACTCAAATGCAAAGATATCGTCAACGCTTTATGCATAAATTGGTTTACTATCCGTCGCAGTACAACGGTATGTATTCGTGCGTAGGTTGCGGAAGATGCGTAAATAAATGTCCGCAAAGATTAAATATAGTAAAAGTTATTAAAAAAATAGGGGGAAAAGAAAATGCTTAACGAAAATCTTATTCCTCACGTTGCGGTAGTAACGGATATAAGAAGAGATACTCCAGACGTAAAAACGTTTAGGGTTGTAGGGTTAGACGGCAAAAAGTTATTCGAACATTTGCCCGGACAATGCGCTATGGTTTCTATTCCGGGAGTCGGAGAATGTATGTTCTCTATCACGAGTTCGCCTACAAATGAAGAATATATGGAATTTTCCATAAAAAAATGCGGTTGCGTTACGGAAGTAATACATTCTATAGACGTTGGGCAACAAATCACGGTAAGAGGACCTTACGGAAAAAATTTCCCCGTAGAAGAAGATTTTAAAGGAAAAGATATGCTTTTCATTGCGGGCGGTATAGGACTTGCTCCGCTTAGAAGCGTAATAAACTATATAAGAAGTTATAGAAAGAATTACGGCAAAGTAACCATAGTTTACGGCGCGAGAAGTAAAGACGATTTAGTATTTATTGACGAAATTAAAAACGAATGGGCTTCCGAACCCGATTTTAACGTATGTTTAACGATAGACAGACCGCAAGAAGGTTGGGACGGACATGTAGGATTCGTACCTAATTACGTTAAAGAATTGGGACTTGACCCGAATATGACCGCCGTACTTTGCGGACCGCCTATTATGATTAAATTTACTTTGGCGGGACTTTTGGAATTGGGTTTTACCAAAGAAAGAGTTTATACCACGTTGGAGCTTAGAATGAAGTGCGGTATAGGTAAATGCGGTAGATGTAACGTGGGAGATAAATTCGTATGTAAAGACGGACCCGTATTTAGAATGGACGAATTAGACGAATTGCCTAACGAATATTAAGTCGGGCTATATAACGATAAAACGCTCGTTAAAGGAGTAAAAATAATGGAAAAAATGGTAAACGTTTATTTTTTCGGTAAAAGATACGAAGTGCCTTCTTCTCTTACTATTATGAAGGCTATGGAGTACGCAGGTTATCAGCTTATAAGGGGATGCGGTTGCAGAAACGGATTTTGCGGAGCTTGCGCTACCATTTACCGTATAAAAGGACAACAAGAATTAAAAACTTGCTTAGCATGTCAACAACAGGTAGAAGAAGGTATGTACGTTGCTACTTTGCCTTTCTTCCCGTTGGTTAAACAAGTTTACGATATTAACGCTATTAGACCTACCGAACAAATTATGATGCAACTTTACCCCGAAATATATAGTTGTATAGGCTGTAACGCATGTACAAAATCTTGCACGCAGGGATTAAACGTTATGCAATACATTGCTTACGCTCAAAGGGGAGAATATGAAAAGTGCGCGGAAGAGAGTTTTGACTGCGTAATGTGCGGAGTATGTTCTTCTAGGTGTCCTGCGGGAATATCGCATCCGCAAGTTGCGGAACTTGCGCGTAGATTGTACGGTAAGTACATCGCTCCCGAATGTAAGCATTTGGAAAAGAGAGTTGCGGAAATCAATAACGGTGACTTTAATAAACTTATACAAGATATTATGGGTAAACCCGTAAGCGAACTTAAAGAACTTTATAATCATAGAGATATAGAAAAATAAGGAGAAACGATATGTATAATTATACCGACGAACAGTTGGCTTCTATGAAAAAAGTAGAAGCAACCAGAAGCGAAAGACTTAAAAACGTTTTTCGTAGAATGACTGCCGACGAAAAGGACGAAGTTTTAAAAGAAAATCACCCCGATTATATCGAATCTGCTTACGAAGACTTAAAAGTGGGACAAAATAAAGGCGAAAAAGTTTTACACGAACTTGCCGATTTATTACAAGGTAAATCTAGAGTTTTAGGTAAAAAAATAGATTTATCCAAACCCGATTACGACGTAGACGTTTTGGTAATAGGCGGTGGCGGAGCAGGTTCTTCTTGCGCGATATCGGCGCACGCAAACGGTGCGAACGTTATGATAGTGACTAAGCTCAGAATAGGGGACGCCAACACTATGATGGCGGAAGGCGGAATTCAGGCCGCGGATAAAGAAAACGATAGTCCCGTAATACATTATTTAGACGCTTACGGCGGAGGTCATTTTTGCGCAAAGCCGATTTTGCTTGAAAAATTAGTTATGGAAGCTCCCGACGCTATTAAGTGGCTGTCTGATTTAGGAGTCATGTTCGACAAGGACAAATTCGGAAACATGATTACCACTCACGGTGGCGGTACGTCTAGAAAAAGAATGCACGCATGTAAAGACTATTCGGGCGCGGAAATAATGAAAACTTTAAGGGACGAAGTTCTAAATAGAAAAATCCCAGTAGTAGATTTCACTTCTGCGATTGAACTTATAAAAGACGATAACGGAAACGTAGCAGGCGCGGTTTTACTCAATATGGAAACCAAAGAAATTTTGGTTGCAAAAGCAAAAACAGTAGTTATAGCAACGGGCGGAGCGGGAAGACTGCATTATCAAGGTTTCCCGACGAGCAACCATTACGGAGCTACTGCGGACGGTTTGGTACTTGCTTATAGGGCAGGCGCAAAACTAATGTATGCCGACACCTTACAATATCACCCGACGGGCGTTGCCGAACCCACTCAAATTTTCGGAGCGTTGGTAACGGAAAAAGTTCGTTCGTTAGGTGCGCAATTAGTAAATAAAGACGGCGAACCTTTCGTATATTCGCTTGAAACGAGAGACGTAACTTGCGCTTCTATTATAAGAGAATGTAAGAGAAGAAAGAACAGCATTAAAACTACCGACGGAGAAGGTGTTTGGTTAGACACTCCTATGATTGAGCAAATCGGCGGAGAAGGTACGATAGAAAAAAGAATACCCGCAATGATGAGAATGTTCGGTAAATACGGAATAGATATCAGAAAAGAACCTATTTTAGTGTATCCCACGCTTCACTATCAAAACGGCGGTATCGATATAGACGGAAATTGCGAATCCACTTGCGTTAAAAACTTATTCGTAGCAGGGGAAGCCGTAGGAGGAATTCACGGTAGAAACAGACTTATGGGTAATTCGCTTTTAGACGTTATAGTTTTCGGAAGGGACGCAGGTAAGTCTGCTAGCGAAAGGGCAAAAACGGTAAAAGTAGGAAAACTTACTCTTGCTCACGTTAAACAGTTTGAAAAAGAACTTAAAAACGTAGGAATTAAACCTACTAAACTTTCCCCACAAATTCTTCCCGATTATAGAAGAAAAGATATGTAATCAACGGTTTTATATAACGGTTAACGTTACTAAAACTTTAATTTAAAGGAGATAAAATTATGTATGGAACATTAGCAACAATATGCGAAATCACATTTCTTATATGTTTTGGAGCGTCTTGGCCGTTTAATATAATTAAAGCGTATAAAGCACGCACGACTAAGGGAACAAGCGTTCAATTTATGTCGTTAATCGCATTCGGATACGTTGCGGGAATATTTAAATCCGTATTTAGTAGCTTAAATGTAGGAATAAAAAACGTAAAACCGCTAAGTTGGGTTGCGTTCGCATTTTACATTATAAATTTAATAATGGTTTCTACGGGAATTATTATTTATTTTAGAAATAAAAAAATCGACAAACAAAGAGCATTAGAACAAGCAGAAAGTAATTCTTAAAGTAAAAATTTTTTATAAAAATAGTTTTCTTATTATAAAAAATAGTATATAATGTAATCGTAAAAAAGTTAAAATATGCTTTAATGCAAAGCAAAATAATCAGCGAGGTATAAAATGAAAAAAATTGATTTAGCAAAGTATGGTATCACCGGAACTACAGAAGTTGTTTACAATCCTTCTTACGACGAATTGTTTTATGAAGAAACAAAACCCGGTCTTACCGGATATGAAAAAGGACAAGTTAGCGAATTAGGTGCAGTAAACGTTATGACGGGTATTTACACCGGTCGTTCGCCTAAAGATAAATTTATCGTAGTTGACGAAAAGAGTAAAGATACGGTTTGGTGGACTAGCGATGCTTACAAAAACGATAACCACCCCGCTTCTCAAGAAGCTTGGAACGCAGTTAAAGAACTTGCGGTTAAAGAACTTTCTAACAAAAGACTTTTTGTAGTGGACGCTTTCTGCGGAGCTAATAAAGATACCCGTATGGCTATCCGTTTCATTGTAGAAGTTGCTTGGCAAGCTCACTTTGTTACGAATATGTTTATTAAGCCCACCAAAGAAGAACTTGAAAACTTCGAACCCGACTTTATCGTTTATAATGCTAGTAAAGCAAAAGTTGAAAACTATAAAGAACTCGGTTTAAACAGCGAAACCGCAGTTATGTTTAATATTACCAGCCGTGAACAAATTATCGTAAATACTTGGTACGGCGGAGAAATGAAAAAAGGTATGTTCTCTATGATGAACTACTACTTACCTTTAAAGGGAATAGCTTCTATGCACTGTTCGGCTAACACCGATATGGACGGCAAGAACACCGCTATTTTCTTCGGTCTTTCGGGAACGGGTAAAACCACGCTTTCTACCGACCCCAAACGTTTACTTATCGGCGACGACGAACACGGTTGGGACGATAACGGAGTATTCAACTTCGAAGGCGGTTGTTATGCAAAAGTTATCAACCTTGATAAAGATTCCGAACCCGATATTTACAATGCTATCAGAAGAGACGCTTTACTTGAAAACGTTACTTTGGATAAAGACGGAAAAATTGACTTTGCCGATAAGAGCGTAACCGAAAACACTCGTGTTTCTTATCCTATCGACCATATTAAAAATATCGTTCGTCCTATTTCCGCGGCTCCCGACGCAAAGAGCGTAATTTTCTTGTCGGCTGACGCATTCGGAGTATTACCTCCCGTATCTATTTTAACTCCCGAACAAACTCAATATTATTTCTTATCGGGATTTACCGCAAAACTTGCAGGTACCGAAAGGGGAATAACCGAACCTACGCCTACGTTCTCGGCATGTTTCGGTCAAGCATTCTTGGAATTACATCCTACGAAATACGCAGAAGAATTAGTTAAGAAAATGAAAAAGAGCGGAGCTAAGGCTTACCTTGTAAACACCGGTTGGAACGGAACGGGTAAACGTATTTCCATTAAGGATACCAGAGGTATTATCGACGCTATTTTAAGCGGAGATATCAACAACGCTCCTACGAAAACCATTCCTTACTTCAACTTTGAAGTTCCTACGAAGTTAAACGGAGTTGCTACGGAAATTCTTGACCCCAGAGATACTTATCAAGACGCTAAACAATGGGAAGTTAAGGCAGAAGATTTAGCAGGAAGATTTATTAAAAACTTTGCTAAATACGAAACCAGCGAAGCAGGAAAAGCTTTGGTTTCCGCAGGTCCTGTTCTTAACAAGTAATTTTAGTTTTGTTAAATAATTTAAGTAAAAAGCCCACTATTTTGAAGTGTACCCCAAAAGTCGGACAAAAATGTAAAACTTTTGAATCCTACAACTTGACACTATCGATTTGCTTAGATTTATTGACAATTAAATATAAAAAGTTTATAATAAATAAAGCATAGATACTATCTATGCTTTATTTTAATTTAGGGATAACGAAATGAGTTTAATTTCTTTGGTAGTACCTTGTTATAACGAGCAAGAAGCATTGCCTATATTTTACGAAGAATTTAAAAAAATAGCGTTACTAATGGAAAAGGAGTCTTTTGAGCTTTTGCTTGTAGACGACGGTTCTAAGGACGAAACGCTTAAAATAATGAAAGAATTAGCCGAAAAAGACGGAAGGGTAAAATATATATCTTTTTCAAGAAATTTCGGTAAGGAATCGGCGATATACGCAGGACTTAAAAACAGTAAGGGGGACTACGTTGCGCTAATGGACGCAGACTTGCAGGACCCGCCTTCGCTTTTGCCCGAAATGTTCAAAGCTGTTACGGAAGAAGGGTACGACAGCGTTGCCACAAGGCGCGTTACCAGAAAAGGCGAACCTAAAATACGTTCTTTTTTTGCAAGAAAATTTTATAAAGTTATGAATAAAGTTTCGGATACGGAACTTGTAGACGGCGCAAGAGATTATAGACTTATGTCTAGGAAATTCGTAAACGCGTTGCTTGAAATGAGCGAAAAAAACAGGTTTACGAAAGGGATGTTCGGCTGGGTAGGTTTTAAAACCAAGTGGATAGAGTTTGAAAACGTACAGCGTAGTGCAGGGGAAACGAAATGGTCGTTTAAAAAGTTATTTAAATACGCTTTGGACGGAATTTTTGCGTTTTCTTATTTTCCGATAAAACTTTTTACTAATTTAGCCTTATTTTTAATTTTTATAGGCTTTTTCGGGACGATTGCTACGGGAATTTGCGATATATGCGGTTTAGCTGTTAAAAGTTGGCTTTACTTTTTAGGGATAGGTGCGTTTTTTACGGGAGTAATAACTTTTTGTATAGGTATTTTAGGTAAGTACGTTTCGCATATATATAAAGAAGTAAAGGATAGACCTATATATATAGAAAACGAAAGTAATATAGATAAGGACGAATAATTAAATATTATCGTGGGGGAGTAGCGACGAAGTTTATTTCGTAGTAAATCAACATACTGACCTTTTTAGTCTGGTTTACTTTAAACAGCAAGACTCATACATTTAACTAAAACGTTTGTAAAAATGCAATCCGTTTTAGTTATGCGCATGGAGTCTTTTTATAATTAAAAAAGAAAGAAGGCGCAAAAAATTTTGCGTCTTTTAATTTTTTTAAGAAATTTAATGAAATTGTGGAATTATAATCAGGTTTAAATAAATATTATTATAATAAACGTCAATCGTATTTTATTTTTGGCGTAAGCGGGTGAATTATGTTTTTATTTATTGCAAACAGCTTGCTTTTGGGCGTAGGACTTACTATGGATGCTTTTTCGGTGTCTATGGCAAACGGACTTAACGAAAAAAATCTACCAAAAAGAAAAACGTTTTTAATTGCGGGAACGTTTGCTTTTTTTCAAGCGTTAATGCCAATGCTCGGGTGGGTTTGCGTACATACCATAATCGAAACATTTTCTTCTTTTGAAAAGGCAATACCTTATATCGCTTTGGTTCTTCTTGCATTTTTAGGAATTAAAATGATTGCGGACGCCGTTGGAAAAACGGAAGAAGATAAAATAGCTTTATCTTTCGGCGGGTTATTAGTTCAAGGAGTCGCTACCGGTATTGACGCATTATCCGTAGGCTTTACTATTGCGGAATATAATTTTTTAAAGGCGTTAGTGTGTTCTTTAATAATTTCAAGCGTTACGTTTTCTTTATGCGTAGTAGGCGTTGTTATAGGTAAAAAATTCGGGGATAAATTAAAAAATAAAGCTTCTATATTAGGCGGTATAATTTTAATTTTAATAGGAATAGAGATATTCCTAACAGGAATACTTTAAGGGCAAAATAAAAAAAATAAAAATTTTTTTTAAAAAAAGTTGACAAAGCTTTTTTAGGGTGCTATTATAATCACAACAAATAAAAAACAAACCTATGATTAAGAGTAGTAACTTTAATTTTGGCGATACAGAGAGCCGTAGGCGGTGAAATTACGGCAAAGCGAAGTAAAGCGAATGGACTTATGAGGGCGAACGAAAGCGTTTTTTAACGCAAGTAGCAATCGTCGGAGCCGAAACCGTAAAGTCGGGGCGCAATGTCAGTTGCGTAAAATAGGGCGTGAAAACGTCAACTTGGGTGGTACAGCGGAATTTATTTCGTCCCAAGACTTGCTAAAAGCAGGTCTTGGGGCGTTTTTTTATAACAAGGAGAAAATTTATGATTTTAACTAAACGATGGTGAAAACTGCAAAATAAAATCGCAAAAAAACTAAGTCTAAAAAAAATCAAAATTCAAAATACTAAAAATTAAAGGAGAATTATTATGGAAAAACAAATACCTTATAAAATATATTTAGAAGAAAGCGAAATGCCAAAAAAATGGTATAATCTTCGCGCGGATATGAAAAATAAACCCGCGCCGTTATACAATCCAGCAACTAAACAAAACGCCACTGCGGAAGATTTAGGACACGTTTTCTGCGACGATTTAGTTAAGCAAGAATTAAACGTAACCGACGCTTATATAGATATTCCGGAAGAAATTCGCAATTTTTATAAAATGTATCGTCCGTCCCCGCTTGTAAGAGCTTACTGTTTAGAAAAAAAATTAGGAACTCCCGCAAAAATTTATTATAAATTCGAAGGTAACAATACCAGCGGAAGCCATAAATTAAATTCGGCAATCGCTCAGGCGTACTACGCTAAAAAGCAAGGTTTAAAAGGAGTTACTACCGAAACGGGAGCTGGTCAATGGGGAACTGCGCTATCTATGGCGTGTGCGTATTTAGGGCTTGACTGTAAGGTATTTATGGTAAAATGTTCTTACGAACAAAAACCTTTCAGAAGAGAAGTTATGAGAACTTACGGTGCAAACGTTACTCCTTCGCCTTCTATGACGACCGAAATAGGTAAAAAGATTTTGCAAGAACACCCCGATACTACGGGTAGCTTAGGTTGTGCAATTTCGGAAGCTGTTGAAACTGCCGTAACGCATGAAGGTTATCGTTACGTTTTAGGTAGCGTTTTAAATCAAGTAGGACTTCATCAATCCATAATAGGTTTGGAAACTAAAACCGCGCTTGAAAAATACGGCGTTAAACCCGATATTATTATAGGTTGCGCAGGCGGTGGTTCTAACCTTTTAGGACTTACTTCGCCGTTCTTCGGGGAAATGATGAGAGGAGAAAACAATTACCGTATAATTGCGGTAGAACCTGCTTCTTGTCCTAGTTTAACGAGAGGGAAATTCGCTTACGATTATTGCGATACGGGTAGAGTTTGTCCCCTAGCAAAAATGTATACTTTGGGCGCAGGATATATCCCCGCCCCTAATCACGCAGGCGGTTTAAGATATCACGGAATGAGTCCTATTATTTCGCAAATGTATCACGACGGATATATGGAAGCCGTTTCCGCAAAACAAACCGACGTGTTTAAAGCGGCGGAAGAATTTGCTAGGGTAGAAGGAATTTTACCTGCTCCCGAAAGTTCGCACGCAATAAAAGTTGCAATAGACGAAGCTTTAAAATGCAAAGAAACGGGCGAAGCAAAAACTATCGTTTTCGGCTTAACGGGTACGGGGTATTTCGATATGAAAGCTTACGAACAGTATAATAACGGTACTATGTCCGATTATATTCCTACCGACGAAGAAATAGCTAAATCTTTGGAACAGTTACCCAAAATCTAATAACATTTAATTAAATTAAAGAACTTTGTCAAAAAAATAAAGGCAAAAAGACGTTAATTTAATAGTATTTGTAAAAAGTAGGTTTTACGGAAAACTTTAAAAAGTTAAATAATTTGTAGCAAATATAATTACTTTTAATAAATATTTAAACGGCGATTTTGACAATTGTCAAAATCGCCGTTTTCTTATACAAAATTACCCATTAGGGTAGTCCCTAATGGGTAATAGAATTTTTAACAGACGCTTTTATTTTTTGGAGCGGGTGATGGGAGTCGAACCCACCTAACGAGCTTGGGAAGCTCGGATTCTACCGATGAACTACACCCGCATAAATTCACTTTTTTTTATTTTAGCATATTTTTTATAATATTTCAAGCGTTTTGATTTTTTTAAAAAAATATGTTATATATAAAAAAGGCAAAACTTTGGTTTAACAAAAAAATCACTCCTTTAAAATTGCGAAAAACTTTGGGGTAAACGAAAAAATTATTTAAAACTTTTTAATATGAATGAAATTTTTATAAAACACAATATTTCGCCCGTTTACGACGAAAATTCAAAAATTCTTATTTTAGGTTCTTTTCCGTCCGTCATATCGAGAAGTAACGAGTTTTTTTACGATAATCCGAACAATAGATTTTGGAAAGTGTTATCGGCTTTATATAATACGGAAATAATTTCTCACGAAGATAAAAAGAATTTTTTATTAAAAAACAATATTGCTTTATGGGACGTTGTAAATAGTTGCGTTATAAATAAAAGTAGCGATAGTTCTATCAAGCAAGCCACGCCTTGCGATATAAACGCTATATTAAATACTGCTAAAATTCAAAAAATATTTATAAACGGCAAAACTGCGGAAAAATATTTTAAAAAGTTTTTCCACGGTTACGAATATATTTTATTGCCGTCTACTTCTTCTGCAAACGCTAAATTTAGCTTAGAAAAACTAATTGAAGTTTGGAAAGTTATAAAACAAGTCGATAAAAAATAGAAGAAAAATAAAACTTTTTAAAAGAAAATTGCGTATCTAATATATGCTAAAAAATAGTAAAAACGGTCATATAGACCGTTTTTTTTAATAAAACAACTAATTTTGTTTTCTTTTTCCCATTGTAAGTTTAGGAAGTTCCGCCGATACTTTGGTGTTTTCTTCTATGGACTGCGTGATAAACGCGCTACCGCCGATTATAGAGTTTTTACCTATTATCGTATCTCCGCCTAGAATGGAAACGTTGGAATAAATTGTAACGTTGTCGCAAATGGTGGGGTGTCTTTTTTTGCCGATAGTAGCTTTTCTGTTTTTAATAGATAGCGCGCCGAGCGTTACGCCTTGATAAATTTTTACGTGGTTGCCTATAACGGTGGTTTCCCCGATAACGATTCCCGTTCCGTGGTCGATAAAGAAAAATCTACCTATTTCTGCTCCGGGGTGAATATCTATTCCCGTTACGCTGTGGGCGTGTTCGGTTAAAATACGTGGAATAACAGGTACTTTTCTTTCGTGGAAAAAGTGCGCGATTCTATAAACCGAAATAGCGTAAATTCCGGGATAACAAAATATAATTTGGTCTATATTCTCTGCCGCAGGGTCGCCGTTTAAAGTTGCGATTATATCGTCGTCTAAAATTTTTCTAAGGGTGGGGAGAAATTCTATAAAATCGTCGCAAAACTTTTCGGGTTTGTCGCATTTGCAATTTTTATTTGTTTCGCAACCATATGCTAAACACAACTGTTTCATAAGTTCTTTTCTTAAAGAAATCAACCTGTTTTTTACAATTTTCTTGCCGTTTTGCGCATTTATTTTTTCTTTTCCGAAATGGTGCGGAAACAGAAGCGTTCTAACGTCTTCTATAATTTTAATAAGCGCTTGTTTATCGGGAATAATTTTCCCTTCGTCGGAACGGTACGTTGCCATTAAATTTTCGCTTTGTCTTTCTAAATCAATCATTTTACACCATAATATAAAAGTATAATCCGCGAGTAGAACACGGCGTTAGTTAAACAACAATGCAAGACCGACGTTCATATTACTCTCGTTTAACATATATATGAATTTTACACTAATAAGGTTTTATTGTCAAGAAAATAGACTTTTAGTTACATTTTTATATTGCAAAAGCATAATAGATTTGTTATAATTTTTTTAAAGTTTATTATAAGTTTTTAAGGGGAATACTATGCTTGAAAAACATTTAATCGTAAAAACCAATCCGCTTGCAAATAAGGATAACATAATAATAAACGGTAAATTTAGAATTACCGTAATAACCGAAAGATTATTTAGAATAGAAATAGACGATAAAAAAACTTTTTGCGATAACGCTACCGCTTGCATATGGTATAGAGATTTAGGAAAAGTAGAAAAAGAAGTAATTAAAGGTAAAACTTTTATACAAGTTAAAACTTTTGCCTGCGAACTTTATTTGGCAGACGATATAGCCCGTAGTTACGTTGTATTAAACGGTAAAAAGGTAAAGCTTGATAATAAAGGGAATTTATTGGGGACTTTTAGAACTCTTGACCAATGCGACGGAGATACGCTTTTTACCACGAATAAGCAAATAGAGTTGTGTAACGGCGTTGTATCTAAAAGCGGAGTTGCCGTTTTAAACGACGATTCTTGCATTTTAAACGACGACGGACTTTTTACTACCAGAACGCATAAAGAGCAAGATTTTTATGTTTTTGCCTACGGAACGGATTATAAACAAGCGGTTAAAGACTTTTTGGCTATAAGCGGTCAAACCCCGATGCTTCCTAGATACGTTTTGGGAAACTGGTGGAGTAGGTATTACGTTTACAACGAAAAAAGCTATTTAAGCTTATTAGATAAATTTGCCGAAAATTCTATCCCTTTAACGGTTGCGACTATCGATATGGATTGGCATTATTCCACTACGCTAGATAAAGATTTTGAAATAACCAAAAGCGGGAAAAATACCGATTATTACGGCGGAAACGACGGTTGGACGGGGTATAGTTGGAATAAGGAACTCTTCCCCGACTATAAAAGATTTTTAAGAAAAGTTAAAGACAGAAACTTAAAAATTACGCTTAACTTACATCCCGCGCTAGGCATAAGGTGGTTTGAAGACTGCTATAAAGACTTTGCTACCGCAATGGGAATAGACCCCGAAAGTCAACAAGTAATAAAGTTCGATTTAACAAACGAAAAGTTTATAAAAAACTATTTTGAAATAATTCATAATCCCTACGAAAAAGACGGAGTAGACTTTTGGTGGATAGATTGGCAACAGGGAAATAGTAGTGCGAAAAAAGGCGTAGACCCATTGCTACTACTAAATCACTATCATTATTTAGACGCTAAAAAGCAAGGCAATCCCGTAATTTTGTCAAGATTTTGCGGAGCGGGCGCGCAAAGGTATCCGCTAGGATTTTCCGGCGATACTTTAATAACTTGGAAAACGCTAGATTATTTGCCTTATTTTACCGCTACTGCAAGCAATATCGGTTACGGTTGGTGGTCGCACGATATAGGCGGACATTTCTTGGGTGAAAAGTGCGACGAATTATACTTGCGTAGCGTTCAATACGGGGTATTCTCTCCCATATTAAGACTACATTGCTGTAACGATAAAATGATGAGTAAAGAGCCTTGGTACTATCCCAACGGTATAGGCGAACTTACCGCAAAAGCGTTGAGATTAAGGCATAGTTTAATTCCGTTTTTATATTCTTTAAACTATAAGTGTCATACGCAAGGCGAAATGTTGGTTGAGCCTTTATACTATTATTATCCCGAAAAAGCGCAAGCGTATAAATATAAAAACGAATACTTTTTCGGCGGACTTTTGGTCGCTCCTATAACTACGCCTTCGCAAAACGGATTATCTAGCGTAAAAGTTTGGTTCCCCGAAGGCAAATGGACGGATATTTTTACGGGAGAAGTGTTCGAAGGCGAAAGAGAAGTAACCGTTTATAGGTATTTAGATTCTATTCCCGTATTTGCAAGGGAAGGAGCGGTAATAGTAAAAAGCAAAGACGCCGGAAACAGTATAGAAAATCCCGAAAAATTATCTGTAGAAATCTTTAACGGTAACGGCGAATTCGTTTTATACGAAGATACTCCTTCGTCCACGTCGGAAACGATTTTCAGGACGCATAACGACGGGCAAAAACAATACGTTACAATCAACCATATCGGGGCAAATTCTACCGATAATCGAAATATAGAGTTACTTTTTAAAAACATTCAAACGGGAAGCGTTCAGTGTTATTGTAACGAACGCTTAACTTACGGCTGTGTTTCGGAGGGCGATTGTATAAAGGTAGAACTAAACAACTATATATTTGAAAACGAATATATAGTAGAAGTAGAGTATGCAAACTTTTCTAAGTTAAAGTACGTTAAAGACAGGGCTTTTTCGATAATTGCAAAAATGCAAGGTAAAAATCAAATAAGAAACGAATTGTACGATAAAATTAAAAAGTGCGAAAAAATAGAAGATATAGAAAAAGAAATACAATCTTCTCCTATTTTGCCGATTTATAAAAAGTATTTATTAAGCTATTAAAATTAAGTTCGCTTTTAAAAGCGAGCTTTTTTGTGAAAAGCTCTCAGTTAAGTTGGTAAGTATTTATTAGTTTTGGTTTTTTCCATTTAGATAGAAATTGTTGCTGAATAAAAAAGAAAGAGAACAAAACGCGGACGGCAAAAAATTTTGCCGTCCGCTTAAATTTAAGGAATAATGAATTATGAAAAATGGAAAAAGATAAAATCGGCTCTTTTGTTTGGGGGTAAAAATCGGCTTATTTTATCCGACCGTTTTTTATCGGTCAATATATACTACGTTAAAAAATAAAAAAATGTTACATTTAAGCTAGGTAAACTTTTGCTAAAACGCATTAAACTTAAATATATAGCGTTATTTAATAGTTTGTTTATTCGTTTATTGCCTTTAAAAAAATATTGTAAATATTATTGTAAGTGTTACGAAAAAACACAGCCCACTTGCTTACGCGAGTGGGCTGTGGGGTATTGTACCATTTTTAAATTTTTTTTATGCTAGTGAAAATAGGAAATATTTTTAATTTTTCAACGCAAAACGCTAGCATTTTTTAATTTAGCCAAACAAAGATAATTTTTTTTATAAATTTCAATCGTGCGTAAGTATTTATTTGCTTACAACGTTTATCTTATACTCTTTGTTAACAGGGTAGAACGTAAATTTATTTATCGTTTGTTTCTTTTAGTTTTCTTTCTTCCAAATAAGCGGGGTTATTCCGTCCGTATTATAGCGCCAGTAATTGCCAACGTAATCGGTCCCGTCCGTATTTAGTTCGGGTTCTGTTTCGCTGTAATAGTAACGCGTCGCATTTTTTAATTTGTAATTAGAATCTCCTATACTTATTTTTTCCCATTCGGCTTGTGTGTCTTTATAGTAAACTGTTTCTAAACAACTACAATTATAGAAAGCACTACTTTCTATACTCATTACACTGTATCCGATTGTTACAGTAGTTAAACTACTACAACCATAGAAAGCAAAATCTCCTATACTCGTTACGCTGTCGGGGATTGTTATACTTGTTAAACTATTATTTTTTAGAAAAGCACCATCTTTTATGCTCGTTACACTATTTGGGATTATTATACTTGTTCCTTTATATCCGCTAAAAGCCTGGCTTCCTATATTTGTTATTGTAGGATTATCTCCCCATTTTATTTCTGCTGTACAACAATAGAAAGCACTACTTCCTATACTTGTTAAGCTATTTGGGATTGTTATAATTGTTAAACTACTACAATTATAGAAAGCATTATTTCCTATATTCGTTACGCTATCGGGAATTATAAAACTACTATCCTTTTTCCCTATTGCATATTGTATTAACGTCTTGTTATCTTTTGTGTATAGGTTTCCGTCAATAGAACAATAGTTAGTATTATTTGTGTCTACCGTTATACTTGTTAAGCTACTACAATTATAGAAAGCACTATTTCCTATACTCGTTACGCTTTTTGGGATTGTAACATTTGTTAAATTACAACAATTATAGAAAGCATAATTTCCTATACTCGTTACACTATCGGGAATTATAAAATTACTATCCTTTTTCCCTATTGAATATTGTATTAAAGTCTTTTTATCTTTTGTATATAAGTTTCCGTCAATAGAACAATAGTTAGTATTATCTGTGTCTACCGTTATACTTGTTAAACTACTACAATTATAGAATGCATAATTTCCTATACTCGTTACGCTATTTGGAATTGTTATACTTGTTAAACCACTACAACCAGAGAAAGCACTACTTTCTATACTCATTACGCTATCGGGAATTGTTATTTTTGTTAAACTGCTACAATTATAGAAAGTATATTTCCCTATACTCGTTACGCTATCGGGAATTGTTATTTTTTTTAAACTACTACAACTATAGAAGGTCCTTTCTCCTATGCTCGCTACACTGTTTGAAATTGCTATACTTGTTAAACTACTACATCTAAAGAAAGCCCTTTCTCCTATGCTCGTTACACTGTTTGGAATTGCTATACTTGTTAAACCACTACAACCAGAGAAAGCACTACTTTCTATGCTCGTTACGCTGTTTCCTATTGTTACACTTGTTAAATTACTACAATCTTCGAAAGTACTACTTCCTATACTCATTACGCTATCGGGAATTGTTATTTTTGTTAAACTGCTACAATCATAGAAAGTATATTTCCCTATACTCATTACGCTATCGGGAATTGTTATATTTTTTAAGCTACTACATCTATAGAATGCCCTTTCTCCTATACTCGTTAAGCTGTCGGGGATTGATATATTTGTTAAACTATTACAACCAAAGAAAGTACTTTCCCCTATACTCGTTACACTGTTTGAAATTGTTATACTTGTTAAACTAGTACAACCAGAGAAAGCACTATTTCCTATACTCATTACGCTGTTTGGAATTGTTATATTTATTAAACTACTACATCTAAAGAAAGCCCTTTTTCCTATATTCGTTACGCTGTTTCCTATTGTTACATTTGTTAAATTACTACAATCTTCTAAAACACCCAACCCTATACTTGTTACGCTGTTTGGGATTGTTATACTTGTTAAACTACTACAACCTTCGAAAGCACCACCTCCTATACTCGTTGTCGTGTCAGGGATTGTTACACTTGTTAAACTAGTACAACCAGAGAAAGTATCATTTTCTATACTTGTTATGCCGTCTGGGATTGTTACACTTGTTAAACTAGTACAACCAGAGAAAGTATCATTTTCTATACTTGTTATGCCGTCTGGGATTGTTACACTTGTTAAACTAGTACAACCAGAGAAAGCACCACCTCCTATACTTGTTATGCTGTCGGGGATTATTATATTTGTTAAACTAGTACAACCAGAGAAAGTATCATTTTTTATACTTGTTATGCCGTCTGGGATTGTTACACTTGTTAAACTAGTACAACCAGAGAAAGCACCACCTCCTATACTTGTTACACTGTCGGGGATTATTATATTTGTTAAACTACTACAACCAGAGAAGGCCCCTTCTCCTATACTTGTTACGCTGTCGGGGATTGTTATACTTGTTAAACCACTACAACTACTGAAACCATATTCTTTTATATGCGTTACGGCTTTGCCGTTGTATATATCGGAAATAATTAACTCGGTTCCATTAAAAGTACCTTTACTAACCGAATATATCCTGCCAAATAACTCAGTATACTTTACGCCTTCGCTTGCGGTTTTTTTACAAATTGTGCAAGCTCCGTCTTTTATTTTATGTCCCGCAAGAAGAATTACGTTTTTTATTTCCACAGAACCGTTTTCGTCTTGATAATTTTTATTGCAACTAGAGCAGTGATAGTACTCAACATTTCCATTCGTAGTACAAGTTGCTTCCACTCTTGCCACGTGTTGCATTTTGTGAACGTGTTTTTGTGGGGTTTCATCGGCTTGAGAAGAACTCGACGAATTGTTACAAGACGAAATGAAAAGCGTGCTGAATAGCGTTAAGCATATTACTAAAATAGCTAACAAAACTTTTTTCATAAAACTCCTTTCGGCATAAAAAAATACCGCTCCCAAACGAGAACGGTACTGTAAAAATGCACTTTCTCGCTTGTTTGCGTTACAATTTACTTTAATCTAATTCACATAATAAAAAGATTTTGTAATGCGAAAACGGTACACTTCTACCGAGAAGTATACTTTTTACAATATGAATTAAATTTGTATCGCAACGTTATTTTACTTTATTCAAATAAAATAATCAATAAAATTTTACCATATTTTAAAAAAATGCTTTAACGCAATAAACAAAAAATTAAAAATTGTACAAAATAGCTATAAAATATAGATTTACTAGCCGAAAATAAAATCGGTAAACAATTTTAATTTATTTTCATAAATTGTACTATGAGAAAATTAATTTTTAAGGGCGTTGCTACGGCTTTAATTACGCCTTTTAACGAAAATAAAAGTATAGATTTTGCGTCTTTTGGAAAAATTATCGATAGTCAACTAGAAAGCGGAGTAAACGCTTTGGTCGTATGCGGAACGACGGGCGAAGCTTCTACTTTAAACTACGAAGAGAGAAAAACTTTAATAAAATATGCCAAAAATAAAGTAAAAGGCAAAGTTCCTATAATCGCAGGGGCAGGTTCTAACAACTTTGAAGTAAGTAAAAAACTTATTTCGGACGCGGTGGAAAGCGGAGCAGACGCTTGCCTTATGGTAACGCCTTATTATAATAAAACCACTCAAAAGGGTTTAGTAGAAATTTTTAAGGCATACTCGGAAATATCCCCCGTTCCCGTAATGGCGTATAACGTTCCGTCAAGGACGGGCGTAGGGTTTACTAGCGATACTTATAAAGAAATAGAAAAATTTGAAAATATCGTTGCCGTAAAAGAAGCCGACGGCGACGTAAACAAATTTGCAGAAACTAGGGCGAAATGTAAAGATATGGTTTTTTATAGCGGAAACGATTCTTGTATAATTCCGTTTATGTCGCTTGGCGCGCAGGGCGTTATTTCGGTTTTATCTAACGTTTTCCCTACTCAAACGGTTGAAACGTGCCAAAAATTTTTCGATAACGATATAATAAACGCAAGTCGTATGCAAATTGAGTTTACGCCTTTAATAAAAGCTATGTTTTCGGCGGTAAATCCCATTCCCGTAAAATACGTTGCGTATAAAATGGGGTTATGCAAAAACGAATTGCGACTTCCGCTAGTGCCGATTGATAAAGAAAATTGTAAAAAACTAGACGAAATTTTAAAAAATTATATATAATATGTAAAAGTATAATTAAAGATAATAAAATTTCTATCGACAAAAGCTAAAAAATATGTTAAAATAAAGTTTAAGTAAAAACTACTTTGTGTCGGGGTAAATATGAAAGGATTTAAAAATGCAAGAGTTTACGTTTACGGCAAGGGCATAATTTCTTCCGACGTGGCGGTAGAAAACGGCAAAATCGTTAAAATAGGAAATGATTTAGATATTGACCAAGCTTATTCTTTTAACGGAATAGTCGTTCCCGGTTTTGTCGATAGGCATATTCACGGGGCGGGCGGAGCCGACGGAATGGACGGCGACGTAGAAAAAATTAAAACGATTGCCGACAGTATCGTTAAAGAAGGTACTACGTCTTTTTTAGTTACCACAATGACGCAAAGCGAAGAAAATATTTTAAAAGCTTTAAACGCTGTTAAAAATTATACAAGAATTAGCGGAGCAAGGGTACAGGGCGTACACTTAGAAGGACCTTTTATTGCTGAAAAATATAAAGGCGCGCAACCGTTAGAATTTATAAAAAAGCCCGATAAACGACTTATGGATAGGTTTATAAAGGCTAGCGGAAACAAAATTAAGGTAGTTACGCTTGCGCCCGAACAAGAAAACGCAAAAGAGTTGATAGAATTTTTAGCTGAAAATAAAATAGTTGCGTCCATAGGACATACTCAAAGCGATTTTGATACGGTAGAAAAAGCTCTTAGTTGGGGAGCAAGTTCTATAACGCACACTTATAACGCTCAAACGCCGTTACATCATAGAGAAGCGGGCGTTGTCGGCGCGGGACTAATATTAGACGAACTTTATAACGAACTCATTTGCGATTTAATTCACGTTTGCAAAGAAGCAGTAAAAATTTTGGTTAAAAATAAGCCGAAAGACAAACTTATTTTAATAACCGATTCTATGAGAGCCAAGCATTTGCCCGATGGCGAAAGCGAACTCGGCGGGCAAAAAGTTATAGTAAAAGACGGACAGGCAAGACTGCTTGACGGAACTCTTGCGGGAAGCGTTTTAAAAATGAACGTTGCCGTAAAAAATATGGTTGAAAAAGTAGGCGTAGATTTTTGTACGGCGATAGATTACGCTACGGCAAATTCCGCTAGAAGTATTGGGATTTTTGACAGCGTGGGAAGTATAGACGTCGGCAAAAACGCGGATTTTGCAATTTTGGACGATGATTTTAACATTTTAGGAACTATTATTGACGGAGAAGTGGTTTATAAAAGATGAAAGACGTAATTTCTGCTACTGCAAGTAAAGAAAACGACAAATTAGCTATCGAAAACGGCGAAAGCGCAATATGGTTAATGTTAAAAGCCGGTAAAGCGTTGTATTCTTCATACGATTTTACGGGTAAAAGGGTTCTTATTGCTTGCGGAGGCGGAAATAACGGCGGAGACGGCTTGGTTTTAGCACTTCTTTTAAAAGAAAAAGGCATTTACTCGGAAGTTCTTTTATGTAAAGATAGTTTTTCTAAAGACGCTATTTATTATTTCGATAAAGTTAAAAAAGCGGGTATAAAGTATTCCGATTTTTCTCCCGATTTCGATTTTTCTTCTTTTGACGTTATAGTAGACGCATTACTCGGCACGGGCTTTTTCGGAAAGCTTAAATCCGATTTAAAAAACGTTATAAACGTAATAAATTCGCAAGACGCATATAAAATCAGCGTAGATATTCCGAGCGGTTTAAACGGCAACAACGGAATAGGTAAAATATGTATTAAAGCGGATTTAACTATTGCGATAAACAATTTAAAAACGGGTCATTTTTTAAACGACGCAAAAGATTTCGTAGGTAAAATCAGGGTTGCCGATATAGGAATTTTAAATCAAAGCGTACAAGCTAAATTAGTTGAGAAACAAGACTTTTCGCTTGTATTTCCTAAAAGAAAAAATAATTCACACAAAGGGTTTTACGGGTATACAGCGTTAATCGGCGGAAGCGATAGGTACAGCGGAGCAATAAAACTCGCTTCCTGTTCGCTTGCGACTTTAAGGGCAGGCGCAGGAGTAGTTAAACTAGCCGTACCCGATTGCATTTCGGACGCCGTTATGCCTTACTGCGTAGAATCTACGCTTTTTCCACTACGTTCGAGCGGTGGAAAGATAAGATTCGATAAAAAACAGTTTGACGAATTATTAAATAATGTTAGAACGGTAGGCTTCGGTTGCGGAGTAGGCGACGGTAGAGAAAACGAAAAAATCGTTTCCTATTTACTGGAAAACTTTACGGGAAAACTCGTTTTGGATGCCGACGGACTTAACGCTCTTTCAAGAATCGGCGTAGATAAATTAAACAATGCGGTCGGAGAAGTGATTTTAACTCCGCACGTTAGGGAATTTACAAGACTCGTTTCTATGCCCGTAGAAGAAGTTTTAAAAGACCCGATAGAAGTAGTAAGAAATTTTGCGAAAAAATACAACGTTGTCGTACTTTTAAAAGGCGCGACGTCTATTATTTCGGACGGAAAAGAAGTTCTTTTGTGCGATAGGGGCTGTTCTGGTATGGCAAAAGGCGGTAGCGGAGATTGCCTAACGGGCGTAACCGTCGGAATATGCGCTCATTCCACGCAAAGCGATTTAATAAACGTAGCGTGCGCTTGTTTCGTTTGCGGAGTGGCAGGCGAACTTGCAGAGAAAAAATACAATCCTTATTCTATGACGCCGAGGGACGAAATATCTTTTATAGGTCCTGTTATATCGGATATTTTAAAGCTACAAAAATAAAATCTAATTTTACGGTTTTTTTTATAACGGTTATACGACATAAAACGTTTTAAACAAATTGAAGTTGATAATTATAAATACGAAAAATTTGATTTTAAACGATATGCCAAAATTTATCTCGCAAAATTCGGAAGTTATATAAAACTTTTTAAAGAATATTCAAAATTTTTAAAAATTAGATTTATAAAAACAGTCGAAATATTTAGGTTTAGTCCGCTCGCTAAGGCGAGCGGACTAACTATCATAAATTTAAAGATTTACGATACAAAAAATTAAAAACTTGCTTGAAATGGTTATAAATATAAGTAATTTATGCAAGACTCAGAATTATAAAAAAGTTTTTTACTAAAAGGTGTGTCGATTATTAAAAGTTGTAAGAAGACCTTTTAAACGGAATAATAAATTTTTTCCAACGGCGAAGCACGGCTTTTAAAGGTTCGTCTAAATAAGAGTAAGCCTTGTTCTTAATCCAATCGGGAATGCCATATGCCGCTTCTGCAATACTTCCTGTAATCGCTGTCAGCGTATCGCTATCGCCACCGAGAGAAATTGCATTTCGAATTGCGTCTTCAAAATCGGAGCTTTCAAGAAAAGCAATAATGGCTTGCGGAACTGTTTCCTGACAAGTTTCATTAAAACGATAATTGGGACGAATTTCGTCCAAGGATCTAGATAAATTATAGCCGTATTCGAATTCGATATGTTCCTTAATGCTCTTTTTACATTCTGTGGGATTATTGTTGATTGGGGTTTCATAATCTCCACAGTATCCCCCAAAGTAGTAACGGCACATAAAAATCGCGTCAGCCGTTGCCATTGCGCCCTTAATGCCTTCCGGGTGGTTGTGTGTTACTTCTGCAGATAATTTTGCTATGGCCCTTCCGTTAGAAGGCCACATACCGGTTCTTGCACAGAACCCGCAATCCATTATCCAAGCACATGGAGAAACACGCATAGCCGACCCATTACCGAAACTGTTGTAAGGCTCACTCTTTTCAGAATTCAGCCACAATTTGAAATTATTGCCATATCCACTATCGGGATACATTCTACCATACTTCTTCATGGCTCTTATAAAGTCGCTTTTTTGTCCGCCATTCATCACTGCTTCTGCAACCGCGCAAGTCATTACAGTATCATCTGTAAAGAAACAATTATCTTGAAACAGCGGAAAATCTTTTGTTTTAATATTGTCCCATTCGTAAATGGAACCAACTATATCGCCAACTATTGCACCGAGCATAAAATTATACCGTCCTTTTTATTTATTTTAATATCTATTTGTTTTTAAATATCCGTAATTTTTTATAACGTTATAAGAAAGAATGTTTAATAAGTAAGAAATTTAAAGTAAAAAATTTCTTAAAAAAACGAAAAAGACAGATAAAAATCCGTCTTTTTCGTACCGCTTTATTTACGGCTATATTTTTTGGTCGGAGTAGCGAGACTTGAACTCACGACTTCTTGCCCCCCAGACAAGCGCGCTACCAACTGCGCTATACCCCGATTGCCTATGTATTTTATCATTTTTATTAAAATTTTGCAAGTGTTATTATGCAATTTTTAAAGAATTTTTTATTTGTTGGTTTTTTTGTAGAAAAAATCGGATTTTCCCGTTTGTTTTTTATAATCGTTTATACAATTATTTAGCTACGTTAATATGTCGTATCGTTCAAAATACGGAACCGGCACAGGATGACGCAATTAAAATTTATTCTATGATTTTAGAGCAATTAAAAGTTAGTCCCGAAAATGTGAACGTTATCACTATGACAAAATAAAAAAAATTTTTAAATTATTTTTAAAAAAACGCTTTCAACCTATTGACAAGATAGGTTAATAGTGATAAAATAATACCAACATATCAAAAAGGTAGGTAAAACCTATTTATAAAATTGAGATATTTGATTTTAAAATGATATTAAATAAAAATAAAATAAAAAGGAGAAACAAGTTATGGGAAAAATTTACACAAGTGCCGATGAACTTATCGGTAAAACACCGCTTTTGGAGTTAAAGCATATAGAAAAACTATATTCATTAAAAGCGAAATTATTTGCAAAACTCGAATATTTTAACACTACGGGTTCTGTAAAAGACAGAATTGCTAAAGCAATGATAGAAGACGCCGAAAAAAAAGGGCTTCTTACCGCAGGCGGAACGATAATAGAAGCTACTTCCGGTAACACAGGTATAGGTATAGCTTCGGTAGGAACGGCAAAGGGTTATAAAGTAATAATCGTTATGCCCGAAACGATGTCCGTAGAGCGTAGACAACTAATAAAAGCTTACGGTGCGGAAGTTGTTCTTTCGGAGGGGGCGAAAGGTATGAAGGGTGCCATTGCAAAAGCGGAAGAGCTTGCAAAGGAAAAAAACGGCGTAAT